>OJBE01000035.1_pt1 | contig 65429 bp, 55 predicted proteins | sample 1590521 | NCBI WGS metagenome assembly OJBE01 (sample SAMN05416807, study PRJEB24817) | seawater metagenome | isolation source: Sea water | place: Canada:Atlantic | collected 2013-07
CAATATACTCATCATTATCACGGATGAATTCACAATGCTCTGCACTGACCGATTCGTGATCAAGGGTGAAATCAGTATCCGCGGATGAACCTAAAATCAGTGGTGCATCACCTGAGATAGCCAATGCTGTTAGCTCCGAAGAGGTGTCTGAAATAAGAATGATCGCCGCGCCAGCCGTTAAGCTTTTTCGTTGAGTAATCTCAGCATCAGCAATACGAGGAAGTGCTTCAGGCCGATCGGGCAGCACAGGTAAAGTCCAAGCACCGCCAATCTCATTATTTTCGTCAACGTCACTCATGTTACTTACCTAAAGCTTGATAAAATTGTTGAGACTTCCGTTTAAACTCACTTGGCACAAAGTGGCTTTCGTCTTTGACTGTCATAAAGATAGCATCCAACTCTCGTTGATACTTTCTGTCGGAATTAATGGCCAAGTTTAAAGTATCGAGCGCCAAGAATATTTGCTCGGCCATAATGAAGTCTGAATAAGCTCCTCGCCCAGCCTGCTTGAGTATGTTCGCGCGAATTCCATCCCACGCAGCGCCATCTAATTTTTTATCCGCCATTGCCGCTTTGACTGCCTGCAACTGAACGGTTAACTCTTTGGCGCTCTTCTGAGTCTGTACCACCGACGATTGAGAGCCTTTATTCACGGCATTCAATGTTTTACGTAATGATGCTAACTCACCCTTGGATATGAGATTAAGCGGCTCAATCACATCAGCCAACAAACGAACCTGACTCAGATTCAGCCTTACCGAACCGGGCAATAGCACGCTGTTTGTGTTCCAGCGCTTTTCATTCATACCATGATGGCAGCTATGACAATCAAACAGAGCTAACTCAGGGAATACTTTGCCACGATCAAAGTGATCCTGAATCAAATCTAAGCTTTTAATGGCACTGTGAGTTAATCCCGATAACCAAGCTTTAGCGGGGGTGATTTCGGCTTTACCCCGGAAATAATAGTCTGCATCGCGGTCGTAATGTCGTGGCTGGTTGGCCGAGAACACGGCCATATCAAAGCGTAAACGCGGGTGTCCTGCTCCCATGATTTCGTGGGTGGCTAACTTATCTTTAGTGCCTTGATGACATGACAAACATAACTCGGCTTTTGCATCTGGGTTAGTCAGTGGGTATAAGCCATTCTCGATATTTTGCGGATGCGTTGCGTCTTTACTCGTGTGCGTCGCCAACCAGTTTTGCGATCCACCGTGGCAAGACTCACATCCGACGCCGTCGCTGATTTGGAATTTTTCACCACGGTATTCTGGCTCAACATTATCCGCATGGCAGTCCAAACAAATTTTCGCGGTATGAGCATCCGGCAAACCTAAGTTCGCGGCGATCATTTTCGATTTATCATTTAGCAATACTTTATAAGCGAGTGAATGCGCATCATTTTTGAGCCAAATGCGATATTCATTTAAATTCACTTCCGAACCGGCTTTTGGAGTCGCTCGGCCGTGGCACACCGAATTAGCACAAGAGGCAACACCCTCATGTACGGTTTCATCGTTTTGCGGTAACGCCTGCACTGCTGTTGCGGCACAAATGAAAAGCGCAAAGATAATAGGCATTAACCCTTTATTCATTGTCATTACCTGCTTATTCATACGAATGCTTGTAGTCGGTTTTATGGCCGGACTTATAACCGTCTGTACGCTTTAATGTGCTGGAATCGACCGGCACTGTCCAAGGTTGCCCCTGTGGATTTAAATACATACGTTTCATTTCTTCTAAATTTAAAGGTCGTGAACCTAACCGGCCAAACACTGAAATCTGCTCACCGGTTTCATCCACACCACGATCACGCGCTAACCCACGCGATAAGCTCAGGGCAGGTTTTGACGTTTGATAATGTGCGATTAAATGTGGATTAGGCTCCGGGCTAAAGCCATAAAACTTAGGCTGAATATCGGGCGATGTCAGCTGAATGACTTTTAAACCACCCACCCCATCAGCCACATAAGCAAACAAGGAAGCATTAGTGGTTGCCACGATCACATCACGTGCATCTTTAATATCGCCTTCAGCATTGAAGGTCTGATACACCTTAGGTTGATCAGCTTGTTCAATATCTAATATAACCAATCCGTCCTTACCTGCGGCGACATACGCATAAGTTCGAGCTAAATAAACACGCTGAGCATCCGCAAGCTCAATCTTATTAGGCAGCAGTAGAGGCTTTTTAGGATTGGTAACATCAATCACCTCGACACCATCCGCTGTGGTGATATAGAGGTAGCGGAATTGCAATGCCGTCGCACGGGCATCTTTCACTGAAACCAGCGATTCTACTTTTGGCTCCAACGGGTTATTCAAATTCACAACCACTAAACCAATAGACGACGTGATATAGGCGTAATACCCGCCCATCGTAATGTGATTGGCTCCGTTTAATAACCCACTTGGGTTCCAAGTCAGTGCTCGTTCTAAATGATTATTACGAGGCTCACCATCAGCGAAGGTATTAATATCCACCAAGATCAAACCTTCTTCTCGGTCGGTAATGAAAGCGTATTTATGAATGGGGTGCATCGGGGTTTCTTTGTTTGTTACCCGCATTAACTCGCTGTCGTTACGCTCGTAGGCAATCGGTTGTGTCATGGATGGCATGGTCATACAAGACGCATCTTCGCTATCGATATGCGCGTCTTGTCCTAGCGGACTAAACGGCGCAGTAATAATACGTTCAGACACACCCTTGTTATCAATACTGGCAATATCGTATATGCGGAAGCCTTTTTTGCCTTCAGCAGCAAATAAATATTCGCCACGCATTTGCAAACAACCCACTTCACCAGCAGAGTGCGTGTGCGCCGTTAACTCGCCGCCTTTATCTAAATGCACCTGGTAAAAATCGGGGTAAGCGTATTGCTGTAAATAACTGCCACGCACCGCTTGCGGTTCTTCCCACTCGGTGACGTCTACGGCATTCACTGCATCGCCAGAGCCTAGCCATGCGTACTTGCCTACGAAGTTTATGTAGTTGGTACCAAACATTAACAACTGCGACATGATGGCGTTGTTATCGTTCGTGTCTGATACGTGACAATCTTGGCAGTCTTTCGTTTCTGTTTTACGCACCGTATGTGGGAAGTGCGGATTCATCGCCTGTGAGCTGTAACCGCTTGATGATATTGGCGGCTGCTGAATATAAATGTTCTCACGGTTCGAGTTGGTCGATGACAATACCAAAGCCGATGTTGATCGCACCGGGGCTATTTTCCCGCCTTTACGATCACCACGACGCCCTAGCATAAAGATTTGATCGCGCGCGACCTGAGGATTATAGGTGGCATAATTCCGTGACTCGCCACCTTCATAGTGATGACGTTCTGTTTTTTGGTTGGCTTGAATCGGTAAGTGACACCCACCACAACTCGTCGTCCACGAGGTATGACAGCTGTAACATTCCATCTCGCTGTCTTGGTGAGCACGCTCGTCATCAGGAACAAACTCGCCCCAACTTAATTCGTCAGTGTCTTTGCTCATCAATTTGGCCCGAGCGGCTTTTTCGTTGTAATGCTCGTTACCTTCGGAGACAGAGTCTTTCACTAACGACAATTCCCACTCTTTCATTGGATCAAGAGAAGCACGCTGGAATAGCTTGCCGTTAATCCACTCAAAACGCTTGCGGCCATCAGGGGTACGCAACAACGTTAAATCACGACCATTATCTAATTTAGCTGGGCCTGACGTCGTTAAGTTTGGATACGCATCGGCGTTGCCGTGGCAATCTTGGCAGTCAATCTCAACCGCTAGCGCTACTTCACCTTGTAAGTGTCCATTGCCGTGACCATCTTGAGAGAAGTGACAGTCAACACAATGCATACCAACATCCAAATGCACGGATGACATATGTACCGCTTTATCGAATTTTTTCGGATCTTCGTCAGAGACTTTTTCGCCTTCGGCGTCCAATAAGTTGCCTTTTCGATCACGCTTAAAGATTGCCCGGAAATTCCAACCGTGGCCGTGGTAATCCGCAAACTGGGTATCTTTTAATTCTGGGTTTAAATCCGACACATCTTTCAAAAATTCACGATCCCCCCATTTACCACGTGCGGCAGCACCTTCCGGGTTATGTTTATAAACATCGTGCTTTTCTTCTTCAGTCGGGTACTTCTGTTTTTCTGGCCACATAGACGGGGCATCAGATTCGTAATCCCACATGGTGTAACCCAAGTAGGTATTCATAAACATATTTGGCTGGTGCATATGACAAATCATGCACTGACTGGTCGGGATTGCATTACTAAAGGTGTGCTGTAACGGATGACCCGATTCAGTTTTTGAAATGGTTGGGTCTTTACTGATGCTTTTTCCTTCATGGCCGTGTTGCGCATACGCGCCGGAATGGCGAGGGTCACGGTCATTGGCATACACGACATGGCAAGAAGCACAGCCCGAATTACGATAATCCCCAGGCTGATCATTCGTGCCCATGAACCACAACAACGGATCATTCAAACGGGTTTTGGTAATGTTAATTAGCGGAACAGAAATACGCTGCCCTGTCCCCGGCCCACGATTCGACTGACGAAAATCTGGACGACCCGGCTCTTCTAAGCGCTGCAGCACACCCAACGAGTTTGGAATACCGGTTTCTGGAAATAGGTTGGTAATGTTACGACCACCACGTTCAAATACTCGGAAAACATCCCCCGGCTTCACAGTTTCCCATGCGGGTAACGGATACAAGGTATCGATCACACCTTGTTCAATCATGGCCTCGTCGGGTTTTATCGGCCCTTGAATCGCCGCGGCTTTACCGTCGCGAGTATACGCCTCACCGAGAATATAGTTCTTAAACGGCAGGATACCGTTGTTATACGATGCGCCCCCCCACAACATGGCTCCCGTGGCATGCATACTACGCTTAGACGCTTCAATTTCTTTTTGGTGACAATTACCGCAAGATTCTTCAACAATGCGGTAATCAGACGGATTCATAAAACGAATAAATTCAGGGCTTTCTTTGTTTAATAAGGTATAGCTAATTTCGGGGTTGGCACTGCTTGGATACAACCAAGCATCAGGGTAGGTTGGCAACACATGCGCGTCTTCCATTTTGGCAAAGTAACCATCCGTTTTACGCGTCATGCCTGGATCAATTTTCACGTTAGCATTACCGCCATGACAATCGGTACAACCCAGCACAACCGCAGAGTTACTGTGCATGTTCTTGCTGTCAGTGTCCGTATGGCAGCTCATACAGCCTGCGCTTTTTTCTTCCGCTAATGCTTGGGTTTGAAATGCCGGAGCCGGTGGATGAAACTGATATTCACGTTCTACCTTGTATGCTTTTTCTGCAGCATGAGCTGTGCTTATAAAAGCGAGAGACGTCAACGCGGTCGTCGCTAGCAACGCACTGAGCAAACAGAAGGAATGTATAAATCGTTTCATTAAAGGGTAATCCCAAATTCAGTGCGAGTGTATCTGTACATAGTCATTAATAAGCAAGCGTCAGGTTAAGTAACAGCGAGTGCGGATCTTCATCGGGAAACAAATCTTTATATCCCTGACCCGCAAGCAACGTGGCGTACGAGGCTCGCGCAACAATATTTTGACTCATAAATGGGCGATAAATAATGGCGACGGAAACATCGTCACCAATGTGCTTATCGATATCGCCTTGATTACGCGCCACTTCAATCACTGTGGTGTCGTCGAACCATAAGCGATTGTAATTAAACGACACACGTAGCTCTGGCAGCACATCCCAATCGGCCCCAGCACCGACTAAACGAATACCTGGATTGGTAAAATTCGACTGGCCTTGTTCTTTGGAGGTACGTAACGAATTTAATAAGCCGTTACGACTGCTAATAGCGACTTTACCACCGGCAATTAATGGTACCGCTTGGCGCATCCAGTAACTGGTATCCGCACCGGCAAATTGAGGGTTTTCAAAAATAGAATCGAACCCTTCGGCTACATCATCGTACGGATCGCTATCACCACTGCCATACATGAGCGAGAGCTTATACCGTGCCCAGCTGTAATCACGCGACAACTCGGCGGCAAAAAACTGGGCATTAATTTCTGCATCACGCTGACTAAAGACATCATTCTCAACCGTGCCGATGGCTTGATACGCGGATACCGTTAAATTCAACCGGCCAATATGGCCATCTCCGTTGTAACCCAAGTAGGTAACGTCGTAGTTTTTGGGGCGTTCGCCACCTAGAGACACCGGACGCTGAATAAAGCCATTTTCGTCATAGCGTGTATCGTTTGCTTCACCATTGCGATTATAAATAATGGTCGCTTGACTGAAAAAACCCAACACTGGCATATCTTGCCAATAGAGATTAGCGACAAATATATCGTCGTCTCGCATGGTGCGACCAATGTCATTTAAGCCACTGTTAATGTCTTTTTCTAAACGACGAAACCACGCTAAGTTGTACTGAAAAATGTTGTTACTGCGATTTCCAAATAAGCGCAGCCCAAACGGGCTATCTTGAAATAAAAATCCACGAAAGTCAGAATTAAACGGCTGAATACCTATGCGAAAACTATCGAAGTCGTAATTATCGCCGACGTTGCGTAGGTGCTTATCAAAAAACAAACCCTGAATACCGATAAAATCCTTATAACGTGTTTCGTTATCTGCAGGGTCAACATTGACTGCCAAAATCTCATCAAGGTAAGCGGCGTTGTAATTAATCACGGGAATAAAGCGAAATTCGTAATCCGGTGGCCGAAAGGTGGTGTCACCTTTGTAATACACAAATTCAAATAATAGATTTTCGATCAGGGCTTGTTGATAGCTAGAACCAAACACCCCTAAATCACCGCGATCTCGAGTGCTTTGCAAACCCACCGGCGTTGGCACACGACGATTTTCGTAGAAGGTGTCCGAGATAATAGATATGTTAAAAAACCAGTCGTCATACAAGGGGCGGTCAGCTTTTAAAACATTACGATTGTAGGGATCAAATAGATTTTCTTCATAGCCAATCAACTCCACGATACGCCAACGATCATCAAAGCTGATTAATTTATCTTGGTAATCGAGCAATACAGGACGCGGCGTTACTGAGCTTTTTTCAGGCAAGGCTTTTACATCATCAGGGTCTTTTTCAAGCGCGATACAATCGCTATTGGCAATGCCCGGCAAACGACGCTGACTGCTTTTATCTGGGCCACAAATACGCTCTGTTTTTGCCACTCCTGATTCAGAAACCTCAGCCTGCGAAATGAGAGGTAAGACGCTAAGCGGCATTAAAGCCCATACACTGGTTTTAAAAAATGAAGAAATAATACGTTTCATATCATTTCCCCTGACACACGTTTTGACTATCAGAATTCAAAAACGGGGCTTGCGGACATTGAATAAAGCGTAAGCGCTCACCTTTAGGCTTGAGATTATCGGCGCGAATATCGCTTGGGGCATTATCAATTGAGCCATTCAATAATTGAGAGGCGTTGTGTAACCCCAAAAAGGCGATCATGTCATCTTGGTCGACCCCATCACCAGAGACACCAATACCACCCACTAATACATCACCACGATAAATAGGCACACTGCCGGGGAAAATTTGAATGCCATTAGCAAGACGATCACTGCTGGCCGTTTCAACCACGTTATTTAAATCGCTAATATCCAAGCCAACACAGGTTTGGCCTACTTCTGACGTACCAGCAAGTACATGAAACAAATGCTGAACGATACCGTTCATCACAAGATCGAGCTGCAAGCCGGTAGAGAACGCACTCCACTCGCCACTCGGTTTACTTAATGGCCCGTGAGGGTTCGCTTCAATACCATCAGGATAAAATGGTCGCGATAAGTTGCCACCTGCACGATCTGAAAAAGCAGTGCCATCCGCCAGCGCATTATTATTTGCCGTAAATGTGCGTAAATCAGTTAGGTAGTCACCGATATTGATCTGACGATTAGCGGTTAAATCTGAATTAAAATACTGCGTCTTTGCAAGGCCAGCATCACCAAGGAAATCCGCCGCATCAGGGGAAGAGAAAAAGGCCGCCGTACGCGCTTTTTGCAAGGAGACCTCAATACCAAATACGGGTGCATCACGTGTTTGCGCCATGGCCAACACATTACCTTCAGAATCAACGACACTCACTGTCACGCGCGCCTGCGTGCTTAATGGCTGACGAATTTGCGCACGCGCCCTGTTCGCTACCGCAAGCGCTTCGGTCATCAAGGTTTGTACTTCATTGACACTCAATACCGCGGTGCCTGCTTCTGCAACAGCACTGCCTGCGATGGGCGGATAACGGTTGCTGTTCGCGCCATCCACAAATACAAAGGCATCTTGCCCAGAGTACAACCCTACATCGGCACGAATACCGGATTCTGCTTGACCAAATATCGTACCAGCACGAATGGCCGCAGCGGTGATATAGCCAGTCACGGCAAGCAAGCTGCCGTCCGTAGCGGTTAGAGCAGCGTAGTTATTTACACCCTCTGGTGATGACGCCAGCTGATTATTATCAACATCAGAAAAACGTAACACTTTACCATCGACCGTAATTTGATCTGCACGTCGATTTAATGGAGGCTGATAACCAAAAGAGGCTGCCAAAGCGATTAGCTCATCTTGATCGGTATCAAAATCGAGTAAGTTTTTATCAAGACTATAAAAACCATCGCTAATCACTCCGACACCGCCAACCGCAATGCCATCTTTATATAGAGGAAAACCGCCGGGATCAGCGGATAAACCTAGTGGCGAACGATGCGGGCCAGGGCCGGTAGCGCCGGTGCCCAAATCACGTAGAGAAAAATCTGAACAAGCTAACTGGCTAAACTGAACACCAAATAAGGGGCCACCCGGTTGATTGCGCTCACCCGGATTAAAGTGATCCTGAATAATTTGCCCTGCCGTTCGAGTACTAAAGCCATTCCCTTCGGTGGCTAAATACGCACCGGTGACGGCTTTGGCTATCGCTGCGAGAGCATCGGCACCGTCGGGCAAAATAAGTTGTTCTAAGCCGCCATCAACTGCGGCTTCAGCATCGGCTGTGGTACTGATTTTTAACTGTTTGTCGGCGTCAGTCATGCGATAAACGCCGAGTACATTTCCTACTCGGTCAACCACGGCGATGGTGGCTTTGGCATTGCGCGCTTTTGCTTCATTTACCGCTTGAGCAATCACGGTTTCAACGTCGGCAACACTTAAGCTATTGAGCTGTTCTGCTTGGCAATTACCATCACAGGAAACTTCTCCCTCGCCTGTACCACTACTGTCTGCCCGATCACCGCCACCACAAGACGTTAAACTCAATGCCAGTAATATGGCCGATAGTAATTTCGGCTTAGCGCCTATGGCAAAATCAATCATGGATACGCCCCAAGTAAGCATCTAACATTTTCGGCTTACCGGGAATATGGAAGCTGTGGCAGTCGATACAGCTACTTGATACCTGTTTCTTAGTTGCCGCGACACGTGCATCGGTATGGCACGTGACACATTTACCTAGATCAGGAATCAGCACATCTGAACTCTGCGCAGAGTTATCTGCCTGATGGCAGGTCAAACACATACCAGTTTCCGTTTTTTGATCACCGACCATGTGCACAGTGTGATCAAAACGGGTGTTATACCAGTTGTCCTGTAATTGAATCGGCTCGACGTGCCATCGCTGGTGTAATGGCTTGCTCTCGTCTTTGATAATGACATGGCAGACCGCACAACCGGTGCGCTCAAACTGCGTTTCTGCTTCAAGTAAGGCAGCCTGGCGAGCGCAATCAATAGCGTCTTCTTTACAAGTATCGCGATCCATTGCCGACAACGACGCAATGCTTGGCATACGTCTGCCATCCTGCTCGCGTTCGGCTCGTAATGCGGGGTCGGTATACTGCAAAGCAAAATATTCAGTCAGTTGCTGTAACACCAGTTCCGGCTCACCATGATGTAGCTCTCGGCCTTTCGCTTGAATATCAAATTCTAACGCATGGCAGGAGCGGCAGGTCGTATCCATGGTGATAGGTTCAAAGTGCTCGCCGTTTTTATCCAGTGAGTGGCAATCGCTACACTCCATCGCCTGACCGTCAGGGCCCTGTACTTTGTCGCCGCCTAGGTGCAAATCATGCGGAAATTTTAAATTAGACATTTCCGGCGTTTTAGCCGTCGTGCTATGAGCAATATTCTGCCAATCAATGGTGTCGGCGGTGCTGTGAGGGGTTAAGTACTGCAGTTTAAATTCCGGATGCTCCGCCGCCGAGAACCCCAACACTGGTGGCAGTGTTTTTTTATTATCATCCCAGTTCAATGTATCAGCGTGACAATCGGTACAGAAGGCATTGTCGGTATGCACTAACGTAGATGGCTCATTGTGTTCTTTATGGCAACTCAAGCATTGGCGCTGACTTTCGCCCACTTGCTTATGGATATCGTTATTACCATGCGCAGGCAGTTCTTGGTGGCAAGTAAGACAATCAGAATCGCGAACCGATACAAAAGGACTCTGATGGCAAACCTTACACTCATTCGCAATACCGGGAATATTGTGCGCCGAAGCTAAGTCACCCGATGACCAAATCGTGTCCGTTGGTAACCCATACTCTTCGAACACTAATTTTGTTTCGGCATCGAAGGTCGACATTAAAGGAAATGCCAAACTGAGCAGCAAGCCCAGAGCAAGCAAGCCATAACTCCACTTACGCTTACTCGATTTTGCCGACCGTACCGCAATATTTTCAGAGGTTGCTGCGGTGGGTATTTTTGTTACATCGTCGTATTGTAAAACCCGAACGTTAGCGACAACACCTTGTTCATCCGACGGCCTAATCATAATTTTATGGCTGTCGATGTAGAAACTATTGCCGATTTCTAACTTCGCTTTGCGCACAGGCTCATCGTTTAACCTGACCGACGTATTCATCGGGCACTCTAGGCGTAAGCCGTCCCCATCTTCGAGTAAACGAACATGGTGCTCTGCCACTCCGGGGCCAAACAATTGCACATCACTTTCCGGTGAACGACCCAGCCTTAAGACTTTTCCGTCCCACTCACGAACTGTGGTTTCTTCACCAGTACTGACTTCTAAAACAAGTTTCATTGGTTCTTACCAGTAAAAAAACACACTAATGATATGTGCCGTTAACACGCCTAATAGCGCAATGCTAAAGGGAATATGAACAACCAGCCAGATATGCAAAAGGGTCTGCCTGTTCATATCAAGGCGTAAACTATTCAGTAGCGTTTTACGCTGACTGAGTATGTCCAGCAGGGCTTGTAATTTTTCATGCTGCTCGGTGCTGTGTTTTGGCTTAGGGAGCTCATGAGCCACATAGGAAAGTAGGGCTTGTTGGTCGCGATTATCAACCAGCTTTAATGGCTGTGATGCATCTAGCGATACTCGGGATGAATCCTTCGCGCGAATTTGCGCATAAGCACTCCCCCCTAACGTGGTGTATTTAATCGCCGAACCGACCGCATTCTGAATATCCGCGGGTAAATCAGCAGCGATAATTACCGCCTCCTGGTTAAAGTGATCAAACTGGCGCAGCATGTTTTCCCGCGATAAATTCTTGCGGTTACGCTCCATCGAGTTCGGCAACATTAAATACAACCACAAACCATACATACCACTGATGATCACAATCACCATAAGTACGTACGCCAGGGTGTGAATATTCCAACCAAACTGATAACCGCAATGCAACGTACCAATCAGTAAGAGCACCAACCCTAAATACACATGCGCGGAGGTCCACCCTTGAACGGTACCTAAAGACGAACGATAACTGCGTTTACGAATACCCAGTAAAGTTAGCCAAACGATAATTACAGTGCCTAGTGTCCCTAAGGTATATCCCTGCCATGTACCACCATTAGCAGGATTGTCCGAACTCATATAAATGGCAATGCAAATAATACCCAACACCAAGGCAAGCTTGCCGTAAATCGTGTTGTTGAATAACAGAATATTCTTATTCAGGGCCACGTTATTGCACCTTCAAAATATCAATAAACTGATCGGGAGAGATGCGCTTTGCCGCACCCGTTGGACACGATCGAACACACGCAGGGCCACCCGAAAGGTCTTTGCATGAATCACACTTAACGGCTTTTTTACCCTGCGACTCGGCCTGTCTTTTTTTATCGATGGGCTTTTCCCCCGGACGACTGCCCAGACCAAAAAACATCCATGACCAAATACTGGTTTCTTCTCGCTCTGGGTACGCCATGTGGATCACGTCATACACACAGTTGCTTTCGCAGTTACCACAACCAATGCAGGTGTCATCGATAAACACTTCACCACTTGGCGCACGATGAATGGCATTGGCCGGGCAATCTTTCATGCAGTGCGGGCTTTCACAATGACGACATGCCACCGGCACCTGTATATCAGCAAAGCCAACACCGGCTTTGCGATTTAGGCGCGAAATTCCACCGTGCGTTTCAGCACAAGCCACTTCGCAGTTGTCACAACCCACACACAATTTAGTATCAATCACCAAGGCATTGGTCGCTTCACCAAGGCCTTGATCCATTAAGAAGGAAACGCGGTTATTACGTTGGTTATAGGTCTGGACATCGGTATTAGTGAGTAGACGCTGCGCGGCTGCTTCTTCAACTTTGGCGCGGCCTACTTCGTCTTGAGCGAATAGGGCATTAAGCGCATCTTGGGATAATTCAATTGTCTCAACCTGACTGACCGCTATTGCCGATTCATGCCGCAGCGGGCTGCCCAACAGAGCCATTTCGCCGATCACTTGAGCTGTTTTTGCCTGACTCAAACTGATCGGTACGCCGCCAATATTTTTCTGCAAATTCACGGTGCCGCTTCGAATTAAAAAGAGCTTGTCGCCGTATTCGCCCTCTTTATAAAGAACATCGCCTTTAACATAGCGATTGAGTTTGGCGACATGGGCAATTTGACGAATATCAAAGACGTTACCGCGCGGCGCAAAGAAGCCTTGCAGCGCCCGGGTAATAAACACCCAGTCGATACCCAAACGAATTTCGTCGTTCGAGTTCACCAGTTTCAGCATGGTACGACGTGGGGTTTCTAGAATAATGCAGTCTTTTTTAGCGATGGCGTCGCCGTTACGAGGACGACCCGAAATCAGACTCATCTCACCAAAAAACTGGCCGGGGCCTAAGGTAAAGGTCAGGTGTTTACCTTCTTTATTTTTCACCCGAATGTCGACTTCACCTTCAAGAATGGTATAGAAGGTATTTGAATATTCTTCGTTTCTAAACAGAAAATCGCCTTCTTTCACGGCAATAGAAGGGCGTAAACGACCACGAGTATCATTACGAACCAGCTGATCCAACGAGCTTTGTGCTTGCGCCATTTCCTCTTGAGGGAAACTGACGTGCAGATCACTTTCATTCAGTAGTTCGCGCAGCAGTAGAGCGTTCATTTGCTGAAACATAGGAATCTGGCGCTGCAGTAATTCAATCACCTCTTCAACATCACGATGATAAGGCAGCAGGGCAAATCGAGCGGCTAGTAACTCGTGATCAACTGGGCGAATGTTATTGCCCAAAATAAACTCAATCACGTCGTAACCTTGGTTCATCGCCTGCTTAATCAGCGGATAACCAGCCAAGGCACCAATAATATATAAACCCGGTACGTTAGATTCGTATTTAGAAGACAGCACAGGAATGGCATCCTGCTTATCACTCGGAAAGGTAATGCCACACTTTTCAACAAAACTACGGGGAGCAATCGCACCCAACCGGCCAATTACGCGGTGACAGCTGATGGTTTTTAGGCCATCAGGTGTTTTCAAATCGATCTGTAATTTGCAACCTTCTTCGTTGTACTCTCGCACCTCTCCAACATTGGCGTCGTAGATACAAGAGAAATCCAGCCGTTTGTTGTTGATCGCGGCCAGTACGTTGTTGAGGTTGCCTTCTTTAGCACGCGAGAATTCCGAACGACGGTTAACAATATAGACTTTGTTGTTACGTGCGAGTGCCAAGGCGTTTTCGATAGCGGCGTCACCGGCACCAATCACCACAATGGTTTGTTCGTTAAATTCATCGGGGTCTGACAAGGTATAAGCAACGTCGGGGAGGTCTTCACCAGCAACACCGAGCTTACGCGGGTTGCCCTGCAAGCCAATACCTAAAATCACATATTCAGCGGCAATCGTCTCGCCACTTTTCAAGTTAATCGTGAAGTCTCCTTGGCTGCCATCGACCCCGACAACTTCGGCGTTGTAGCGAATGTTAACCTTGGATTCTTCAACACCACGATTCCATTCATCGAGAATGCGTTCGCGCGTATTAATTTCAAAATTGAGGTCACTGCGCAAATCAATGAAACTAGGCTCAGCCATCACATGCTTGCCTTTTTGGTATTCATCAATCGTTTTCGATATGCGCGAGAAGCCTTCTAGTAGGATGTAGCTCGGCTCGGTACGGCCAGCTTGCTGATCGTGGTACGCCGCTCGGGCTGCAGCACTAAGTCCGGCAGGGCCTGAGCCAATAATAACAATATGGTATTTGCTCATGTAAAACTCCAAGCCCTGTGAGGTTATTGTTATTATTAAGGATTTTGCTCTAAGTGCTTATCGCACTTACACTTTAATTGTAATGTCGTGTAAAGCCACAAAAAGCGTAGGCTAACAAAGGACGCTATAAGCGTCTACTGATTAAAGCTTTTGGCACCAATGGCCGCAGAGCGCGGTGGTGGCTGGCGTTCAGGTTAACGCCGAGGCTTTTTCTTAAATGCAGACGCCGCTGCTAGAGGAATAGTGACAGCCAGCCAAATAACTAATGAGGTAATAAAGTACGACCAGTGCATTTCTTCAAACACACTTGACTGAAATACGATCTGGAATACAGAGAAGAACGCCATCCCACCGAAGTAAAACATGCCGTAGACCAACCAACGAGGTAGCGCACTAGACCCTCCACCTACCACTCTTCTTGCTAAACGAATGGATTGATCAAGGAAGAAATACAGCCCCACGACAGTAACCACGAGCGCGACCGCATGGCGTAAGTAAGGCCCCCAGTAGCCGTCTTGAGTAGGACTATCAAGGACATCGCCACCAGAATATAAAGAGTATAAACCACTGGCTATGGTGAATAAGCCGGTAAGAATAGTGAGGTAATCGGCAAAGGCCGTTCGGTAAACTATTGTCATGTCGCCACGCTGTGTTTGGTCTTTTGTGCTCGATGCACCGACCTATTACTGTTATCAGCGTGACATTACCTGAGTTAGCGCGGCAGCACCAGAATACTGACGGCCATTCCAACAGCCGGTATGGCTTGTTAATACACCCTTAGTGCAAATAGTCGGAGGTAGGTTGTAATTGCGAAGGCTGCTGTTCTAGGCGTGCATTGGCTTTTTCTTTGCTGCCAAAGGCAACATTACGCAGCACCGCCAAGCTTTCAACAGTAAAGAGGTGTTCAGCTTCTTGTTCTAAGCGATCAAGAACATGGCTAAATAAAAAATGGCTGGTGTTTGCCTGTGCAGAATTACGCAACGCATGCATCATTTCAATGGCCGTATCAACATATCGCTGCTGAGTGCGCTGCCCCGGCTTTTGAATGAGCATAATCTCTGACATCTCAAGGGCGTTGCCATAGTAAAGTACGGCGTGATCCCAGCTTAATCTGGCCATTGCGGCACGCCCCGCCATCCTCGTTTTACGGAAACTCGGTAATAGCTCAGTCGGGTGCTCCACCAACCAATTACGATGTTTTTTACACATGTACTTCATTTTGCTTCCGCCCTTGGTATCGAGTTGAGGTTAAGCCGCAGCCGCGCTTTCATATTCGTTAACGATTTGACGAATCCAATCACTCACTCGTTTGTCGGTTAATTCGAACTGTTGATCTTCATCAATTGCGAGGCCACAAAACAAAGTTTTATCCTCATTTAGCGCGCGTGATGCTTCAAACTCATACCCATCGGTCGGCCAATAGCCGATCAAGCTAGCACCCGTGGGTTCTAGTTTTTCTTGTAGCCATCCCATCGCATCCACAAAAAAATCACCGTAGCCAAACTGATCTCCTAGCCCGAATAGAGCAACCATTTTTCCGTTTAAATCTGCGAGCACAAGCGCGTCTTCAAAGTCTTCCCAGTCGGCCTGAATACCACCAAAATCCCAGGTTGGAATGCCCATAATGGCAAGGTCAAACTCAGCAATAGCCTCTGGACTGATGTCGGTAACGTTAATCATCTCTGCCACTACGTCGTAATTTTCTAACTCAGTCATGATTTTTTCAGCGACGTCTTCAGTGTTACCTGTATCGGTACCAAAAATAACACCTACTCGAGATGTAGAGAGAGAGACTGCTGACATAATGATTCCTTGATGACCAAAATTACTTAATGCGAATCATTATCATTATATTTAATAAAAATTCAACCAATAATCGATAAGGATTATCAGGGAGCATCCAACCAACCACGATTAACAGACAGGAACAGTCAGCAATGGGGGGATATCCTTCAAGAGTCAGGAACAAGGATCACGCGTAAAGGAGCGAACCAGATACCAAAAAGAGAAAAGAGAAAAGAGAAAAGAGAAACGGTAAGCGGAGAGTGACACTAACGTTGAGACTATCGCGGCGATATCAAGATATATCACCGCATCACAACATCAGTGCCAAATTGATCAGTGGCCCAAAGCCAGCTGGAAATGTTCGCAAGCTAAGGTTTCGTCACCCTCAGCCAACATCACTTTACCCATCTCGGCATGCAGCTCAGGCAAGCCTTTGATTTTAAGGCCGGTCTGTAGGTATTCACGTGCTTTTTCAAGATTATTCACACGCAGCGCCAAGCGGCCAATCGTTAGTAGGAGTACCGGATCATTGGGGCGCTCTTTTAGGTTTTGCTCGGCAAACAGCAATTGCTTGCTGGCATCATCGCCTTTAATTCGGCCATATTGTTCAACCAAATCATCGTGCCACGAGCTCTTTAAGCCTTCACGCAACGCTTCTTCGGCTTTGGCTTCTTGATCGGTCTCTAGCAGTAACTCAACGTAGGCTGCCATCACTTGCTGAGTGTAGCGAACATCCCGTGACAAGCCATTAAAGGTGCTCACCAACTCTTTACCTGCATTGCTATGACGCGCTCGGTCTAGCAGTTGCAGTGCGACGTTTTCTTCCAACGTTTTTAAATCGTCCGCTGGAATTTTGGTCGCTTTACGCAATGTCGGAAGTAAATCATTCAATGCCACCCAATCTTTCAACTCTTGCAGTGTTTTTACCAGCAACTTAAGCACGTAAGCATGACGCGGGTGTTTTTCTCGCAGGCTTAACAATACAGCCAGTGCCTGTTCGTTTTGATGACGTGATTGCAGCAATTGAACGTGAGTAATACCCACGGCAAGTTCAGAACCTTTGGTGCTTAGGCTCGCTTCTTTGAGCCATTCGTCCGTCGCTTCTTCTTTGCCTTGCTCGTAGGCCGCGCGGGCCGCTGCAAGATAGTTAATCAAGGGCTGATCAGCATCTTTGGCGCTGCTGGTTAAGTTACGCTCAGCACGACGCCATTGGCCTTGTGCTAGCGATAACAATCCACGTGTGGTTTGACGACGTGCCCGCAGGCTACGACGGCGCTGACGCCATTCGTTAAAACGACGATCGCTGCCAAGCAACACTAACAACGAACGAACAACGATATAAATAGCAAACAAGGCAACAGCCGCGAGTAACAAGAACATCCACAAGCTGGTTTCCAGCGTGTAGACATCAAAGCTCAGCATGACGTAGCCAGCATCAATGTAGATAAATGCACCCGCGCTTATGCCAACGATGGCGGTTAAGATCAGTAAGAAAACGATCAGTCTCATGCCTCACCCTCCGCTTGCGCTGGGGCTGCTTCCTCTTTCTTTTGTACTTTAGGTTGTGCTTTTACTGGAGCCGCTGAATTAACGCTTCCACGACGCTGCTCTTCAACCAATTTTTGCAACAGAATTAAAGACTTTGTGACGTCTGGGCGCTCTGGTGAAACATCCCAAGCGGCCAGTTGAGCCAAAGCTGCGCGGGCTGCACGGGTGCGCTCATCTTCCATCACGAGGTATTGATCTAACCACTCTTGAACACGACCAAGGCTGTGCGTGTAGAGTTCGGTTTGTTCGCGCAATAACGCTACCTGCGCCTGCTCAAGCATCAAGTGCATGTTTTGCTGAAGGTAGTACTGCTGATCTGGCGTCAAAGGAGCTGCGATTGGTGCGTCACGCTCGCGGATACGCACCATGCGAGTGACGTTGTCTTTCACGGTAAACCAAGCGTTCCAGTACCAAGTTTGCTCTTCCAGAACACGTGGCTCTTCTTCAACAGCGACATCAGGAATCAGCTTTTCAGGCATCCAAGGCAAGCTTGTTACTTGTTCTTGCAGGGCTTGTAAGCGGAAGATCGCACCAACACGATCGACTGCTGGCACAGCACGCAGCGCCATTAATTCGCGGGCGATTTGCGCACGTACTTTATCTAAACGCGGGTTGCGAGTTTCAATCAGTACGTTATCCGCCGCCGTTAACATGCTAACCGCGCCGTCCCAATCACGCTCCAACTCAAGACGTTGATTGGCTAAACGTAGCAGGTACTCAGCTTCTGCTAACAACCAATCCTGACGCTCGGCCCCCGGAAGCTTACCTAAGCGCTCGCTGTTATGAGCTACTTGCTCGGCCAATGTCAGTGAGGTTTCATTTAAGGCTTCGGCACGCTTCATTAATGCATTTTCACGAGCATTGCTCGCTTCAATTTTTTGCAGCGCGGTGCCTAAACGGTCTTTAAGAACAGCAGATTCCGCCGTGGCACTCTGATTCTGCTGCCAAACAATCCAGCCAGCAAAGCCGGCCATCAGGAACAGGATGATGATTAGGATCAGATTGATCCAGGAAAGTGCGTTAGAGGCGCCCTTATCCTTCTTTTCCTTACCTATTGGTGCAGATGGTGCGGAGTTTTTTTGTTCATTACTCACTGCTGGCTTCCTTATAATATGGCCATTCAGGCAAAAATTATCGTGCTGCGGCTAACCACGCGCGCAGACTGTGCAAAGTATCTTCATTACGGGCACTCGCTGCAACTATCACGTCGCGATACCCCTGCTCTCGGGCGTAAGTAGCCACTCGCTCACTGGGAACCAAAAGTGCCGTTATTCTATCTTTTAAGTTGCTAACCTGTTGTTCGGCAATGTCCAGCGCCTGTCCACTGCTCAGTATCAGCAAAGGACTTCCTGTTAGGGTGCTATCCCAGTCGGTCTGCGACCAATCAATCTGGCGACGTTCGTATAACTCGGCGTAATCGACGTGTGCATCGCGCTGTCGCAATACCGACGCTAAGGTTTCGCGTCCTCCGACACCCCGCCAGATTAGAATCTTCTCTTGTTCAATGTTTTGCAGTGAAGGCAGTTCCAGCACACCTTCACTATCAAAACGCGACTCCGGCATTTCAGGCTCAAGGCCACCAGCTCGCATAACTTCAACTGTGGTTGGCCCAACGCCATACCAACGAATACCTACTGGGTATTGAGGCCAGTAATCATCAAGCCAAGTTAAACCGCATTCTGCCGCATTGCGGCTAATGGCGATAACAGCATCGTAACGATCAATATCTAATATTTTACGCCGCGCTGCATTGGCTGCTATCGAGCCATCGTCGTCAAATGAGTGAATATCAATTAACGGATGATGGCGTACCTCATTGCTCAATTCAGATGCCTGCGCCAACAACTCATCGGCTTGGCCACTTGGCCGCGTCACAATAATGGGCCGCTCTGACTTAGCGGTCATCTACTTAACTTCGAATCCGTAAACGGCAGTGAGGATATCACCTGCACCTTGGGCCAACAGGTCTTCAGCGGCCTTAATGCCCATAGCTTCGCCATCGACGGCTAGGCCGCTGGTTTCTGTACGTAAGATTTGCTTACCATCCACGCTGCCCACCAGCCCACGTAGCCACAAAGCATCACCAACACGTTCGGCGTAACACGCAATTGGTACCTGACATCCACCTTGTAAGCGACGATTCAATGCACGTTCGGCTAAGACACAGCTCGCTGTCACTTCGTCATGCAGTGGTTGAAGTAAGTTCTGGATATCAGTATCACCGGTGCGCCACTCGATACCTAATGCGCCTTGGCCACCAGCGGGTAATGATTCTTCCGCCGGCATAAATGCCGCAATGCGATCGTCCATTTCCATCCGCAGCAGTCCCGCAGACGCAAGAATAATGGCATCAAATTCACCCGCGTCCATCTTACCCAAACGCGTCTGCACGTTACCACGCAAACTATTAATCACAAGATCCGGGCGCTGTTGCTGCACCTGACATTGGCGACGCAAACTAGAAGTGCCAACGATAGCGCCTTCAGGCATCTCAGCGATGCTTTTGTATTTGTTCGAAACAAACGCATCTAAGGGATTTTCGCGTTCACAAATCACACCCAGCTCTAGCCCTTCCGGAAATTCCATCGGCACGTCTTTCATGGAGTGCACGGCGATGTCTGCACGCCCATCCAGCATCGCGGCTTCCAGCTCTTTAACAAATAAACCTTTGCCACCGATCTTCGCCAGAGGCACATCAAGAATTTTGTCCCCCTGGGTGGTAAAGGTAACAAGCTCAACCACTAAGCCAGGATGCAACGCTTCTAAGCGAGCTTTGATGTGTTCAGCCTGCCACATAGCAAGCGGGCTTTTGCGCGTGGCGATGCGCAGCGTCGACGGAGTAGGCATGAGAATCCTTACGATTGAGAGCGGTACTTAACAATATTTGCGCGAATGATAACGGAAATGGCGCGAGCGGTCGCGTTTAGGCTGGAATATGGCATTGAAAATGGGGGATTTAGACCCCTTTAATAAATCGCTTAACACCCGCCACATGCCGACGACTGACCGGAAGAGGATCATCTAATCCTTTAAGGCAAAGTATCGCCCCCTCGTCGGTATTTTCTATACCAGAAATACGATCAACCGCCACCAACGTACTGCGATGTATACGTAAGAAATGTTGAGGGAACTCTTCTTCGAGCTGCTTCAGTGAATCATCAATCAGGGTTTCGCCATCGAGATGATGCACGCTAACGTACTTTTGATCAGCACTAAAGTAGATAACATTTTCTACCGGAATCAAGGTTAACCCTTGGGCTGTTTTGGCACTAATATGGGTACGAGCAGAGGCTTCGGGGCTAGCGGCACTGCGCTCAAGGCGTTCGATCGCACGGCACAAAGCGCGGGCGAGGTCTTCTTTACGAATAGGCTTGAGCAGGTAATCCGCAGCATTCACCCGAAACGCCGAGACGGCATGGTCATCGTACGCAGTGCAAAAGATTATCACAGGCGGCTTCTTTAACTCAGCAATTCGCTCTGCCGCTTGCAAGCCATCAAGGCCCGGCATTTGAATATCAAGCAATACCACATCGGCGTTAAATTGCTGCAACCAAGAGACCGCTGCCGCACCATCTCCAGCTTCGGCAATGCAAGTGAAGTCAGCGTGTTCAAGCATTAAACGCTTTAGGCGTTCGCGCGCTAATGGCTCATCATCAACAACAAGCACTCGATAACTCACGCATTTTCTCCAGAGGCTGGAAGAAGTAAGCGCGCTTCGTAACTAGATCCCATATCGTTCACCTCCAACCCCGTGTTCTGAACAAAATGCGCGTCTAATCGCGCTCGTATATTTTGATGAGCAATTCGATTGCCACCAGTATTGCTACTTTTGGCAGCCTTACTATTCGTAATGACGATTTCCCAACCAGTGGATACAGAGCGCATCGCTATTCGAATATTACCCGCTTCCACCACAGGTTGTATGCCGTGGTACACCGCGTTTTCAAGCAAGGGCTGTAAGATTAATTGTGGCACCTGCAAATCCGGCAAGCTGTGAGGCAGATCCCACTCTACTTGCAAACGCTCACCAAGGCGGGTTTGTTCAATATCCAAATAACCCCGGCCCAACTCAAACTCTTCTTTTAATGACGAAGTAGCATCCGCACCTTTCAGTACCGCCCGAAACAATTGAGCTAGCTCCATCAGCATGTGTTCGGCTCTCTCAGGATCAATCACAATCAGAGAGGCGACTGTATTCAGGGTGTTAAAAAAGAAATGCGGACGAATATTGGCCTGCAAGGCCGCTAGCCGCGAGCGCAGTTCTGCTTGGGTCTGTAAGCGCCACTGGCTTTGCACATAGAAATAACGCAGGGCCATGGACGAGAAAATCGCACTCACCAGCTGATTGCGCGCAACCCATAGCCAGTTGGTTTCGAGCTGACCGCTGGGCAAAAGTATATCTCCCAACAAACCAATGGCTAACGTGATCACCTGAATCACCAACATTGCGACGAGCGATGCAACCACGATAGAAACCCCAGCCAACACCACTCGAAGCTGGCACAACACCGCCACAGACACCAACGCAATCCACTGCACAAACAAGGACACTAAACCAAAACGCGTCCAAGAAAAGTTGGCAATACCACTCTCCACAAGCGTCAATGCCATAACGAGAGCTTCGCTAACAATCAGCAGCACTAAAATGGCCCGGGCATTGCACAAGTCCGGCAGGAAAAATCCTTCTAGCAATCTGTCTTTGTTGTCTTTCACATGCAGCTCCGGGAGGCAGTTAAAGTAAGTCTCACCGCTTCAACCCTGTGATGTAAAGCCTTTGCAGAACAGAACGGAAAGAAGGCCGAGCAGAAGAACCGGTGGAATTCGACGGCATAAGTAGGAACCCGCCTCTGCAGAAGGTATAATCTGCGCCGTTTTTCATCATCTATTTGCGAGGTTCATCATGTCTGATCAATCCACCAATGCTTCTTGGGGTGGCCGTTTCTCGGAAGCGACCGACGCCTTTGTTGCCCGCTACACAGCATCTGTGGATTTCGATCGCCGCATGTACCGCCAAGATATTCAGGGATCGGTTGCTCACGCAACTATGCTCTGCAAGGTTGGCGTGTTAACCGAGCAAGAACGCGAAGACATCATTCAGGGCCTAAAAGAAGTGCAAGCCGACATCGAAAACGGCACCTTCGAGTGGTCGGTCGCGTTAGAAGATGTGCACATGAACATCGAAGCCGCCCTCACTGCCAAAATCGGTATCACAGGTAAGAAGCTTCATACTGGCCGTTCACGTAACGACCAAGTGGCCACCGATATTCGCTTGTATATGCGTGAAGAAATCGACCACATCAGTGCTGAGCTGACACGCCTCCAAGAAGGCTTGGTCGGTCTTGCTGAAAAAGAAGCAGACACCGTTATGCCGGGATTTACGCACCTGCAAACAGCACAGCCTGTGACCTTTGGTCATCACCTGCTGGCATGGAACGAAATGCTAGAGCGTGACTTTGCGCGCCTACAAGATTGTCGTAAGCGTACCAATCAGTTACCTCTAGGGGCGGCTGCTCTTGCGGGAACGACTTACCCAATCGACCGTCATTACACCGCTGAACTATTGGGTTTTGAAGCCCCGACTGAAAACAGCCTAGATTCGGTATCTGACCGTGACTTCGCTATCGAATTCACTGCGGCAGCGTCTATCATCATGATGCATATGTCGCGCTTCTCTGAAGAGCTGGTGCTTTGGGCCTCGGCGCAATTCCGCTTTGTTGATCTGCCAGATCGCTTTTGTACTGGGTCGTCGATCATGCCGCAGAAAAAAAACCCCGACGTACCTGAGTTGGTTCGCGGTAAAACCGGCCGTGTATATGGCCACATGATCAGCCTGCTCACATTAATGAAGTCACAGCCGCTGGCGTATAACAAAGACAATCAAGAAGACAAAGAACCGTTATTCGACACGGTCGATACACTGCGCGACAGCCTGCGCGCTTTCGCCGATATGGTGCCGCATTTGATGGCTCGCAAAGAAGACATGCGCGAAGCCGCCATGCGTGGATTCTCCACCGCTACCGACCTTGCTGATTACGTGGTCGGCAAAGGTATTGCCTTCCGTGATGCGCATGAAATTGTTGGTAAAGCAGTGGCCTACGGCCTAGAAACGGGTAAAGACCTAAGCGAAATGACACTCGAAGAGCTGAAGCAGTTTTCGAACGAAATCACTGCCGACGTGTTTGATATTCTGACCCTTGAAGGCTCAGTGGCTGCCCGCGACCATATTGGTGGCACCGCACCGAATCAAGTTCGTGCCGCGGCGGGTCGTGCCAAAGTGAGACTGACAGAGCGATAACACACGTTTCTTATTATGCTGCTTCGTCATCACTGATGATTGCGGCATAATGCTTACGGCTTCCGGATTGAAGCTGTATCGCATTAGGAGTAGGAAATGAAATCGTTAATCTCTGCAGCCATTGCTGCCACGTTTATCACCGCAGCACCTGCATTTGCCAAGGAAATGCCGAAAGGCAGTGTCGACATTGGTGGAGCATCTGGCTTATCTGTTGGAACCAATATCGTCAGTGCTGATAACACCGACACAGTTAAAACCTCTACCAACACTCTGTTAATCAATAGCCGCTATTACTTCCAAAAGAACATTGCTCTGAGCTTTGGCTTTGTTCGCTCGGACATTGATATTGAAGTAAATGACGATAACTTAGGCAGTACAACGACTCTGCTAACACCCGGGCTATCTTTTAATAAATCGTTAAACGATGACGTTAGTCTGAATTTTGGCGCAGGCTTTCTTATCGCTCATACACGTCAATCTGTGAATGACAGTGCCGGTAGCGCAAAAGGAAAAGGGATCCAGCTGAATGTCGAGTTACAAAAATTCATCAGTGAGCGCACTAGTTTAAACATTGGCGGTCAACTAAATAAATATCGCGTAAAAAATGAAGTTAACGAAACAACCGCAAACATAACCGACCGTTTATTTAACGTCGGCGTTTCCTTTCACTTTGGTCAATAAGTCTACGTGATGAGTGTCGGTGTTAACGGCGGCGAAACCAGCCCGGCACGTTATTCACCGACACAAATCGAAACACCAATACCGCGTGAACAAGGCCAATAATCGCGCCCATGCCGGTTTGCCCCTGCGCCATCAGATCCCATACCAAAACTGGCAAGGTGATCACTGGGAACCAAGCGAAGTAACGAAAGAAGATTCGCTCGAAGCGGGTGGTGGGTAACTCTTGGCGTTCGGCAGTCATGTTGTCTCCGGAAACAAATCTAAACAACCTTAAGCTAACCCGTATCACTGTGTATTGGCATTAGCTTAAAGTCTAAGGTCTTATAGGGGATAAAGAATCAGAAGGGCTATACCCGGCTGACATCCACAGAAACGGTCATACCTGGATTACGCCCACCACCAAAAATCACGCCCTTGAGCGGCGTGACATCGTTAAAATCACGCCCCCACGAGGTAATGATATGCTGTTCGCCCGCGAGACAGTTGTTGGTTGGATCAAACTCTACCCAGCCTTCGCCCGGTGAAAATACCGACAACCACGCGTGCGTCGCATCGACCCCCACCATCTTCTCTTCACCCGGTGGCGGTAAAGTTTCAAGATAGCCCGACACATATTTAGCGGCATAGCCCATGGCACGCAAACAACCGATCTGAAGGTGCGCAAAGTCTTGGCAAACACCTTTACGGTTTTTCATTACATCGGCAATCGGCGTGGCAATGGTGGTGGATAACGGCGAGTAGGTGAAGTCGGTAAAAATTCGCTCGGTCAAAGCAGATACCGCCGAGAGTAAAGAACGATCAGGCGTGAACAAATCTTGGGCAAAATCACGCAATTCATTACTCGAGGCAATCATGGCTGAGTCGAGTTGAAACTCACGAGCTAAGAGTACGTCTTCCGATTTAGACTGCCGCATTTTCAGCAAGGCTTCTGCACAGGTGCTGCCCAAATCAAGATTGGTATCCACGATTTGAGGCCGTGTTTCTACTTGGCTAGTGGCGGTAATCACTAGCTCTCGATGCGGGTTTTGAATCTCAAACTGAAACACGTTATTGCCAAAAAAATCTTCACGTCGACTCTCACGCGATACCTTCGGCGACACTTCAACTTTACTGTTAAAACAGGTCTGTCGAAGCGTGGTTCGCGGCATCATCTGCGCAAGGTTGTAGCAATGCGATACGCGGCTGGCGTATTTGTAAGCGGTGATATGACTAATGCGATATTTCATCAGAGGCCTTCCCACTTAACAGACACCAGCTGCTGTGACGCTTCACGGTGATCAAAGTAACGGTCACTGATCATTTCGCTGATCGACATTAAAGATTCACTCATGCTTTGCATATGCTTGCTTAGGTTCTGGCGTTGAGATTCAGAGGGGTGTGCCAACTCTGTTAACGAGGCTAGCCGCAGTTGAGTCGTACATTCAAGCAAGGCTTTATCGATCGGTGTCATTTCATGCAGCGGGCTGCTGCCTTTCGGCAACTTACGTAAGTGCATAACCATTCGGGTTAATTGATACATCACAGAACGGGGGCTGTCCGGGTCGAGAAGCACTAAGTTCAGTCCAATGGTTACATCAGGACGCGCACCATACCGGCGACGATAACTGATCAAACCTTCTTGGGCGATTAACATGGCTTCCGCGATGCGTGATTGATCTGGCTCAGGCAGTTCTGGCACCAACAAGCACTCCGTCAAATTAGCGGTTTGAACCGCGCGCTCTAAGCGACGACCTAAGTCCATAAAGCGCCAGCCATAACCACGGGTCATGCTTTCATGATTCAAGCCCGCCAACGCCATTAAAGCGGTGACCAATGGATCGAGTACTTCATCTGGCGTCTGGAAGTGATCCCCCAGCTCGGTATCTAGCAATGGAATGGAGTCACGAATGTCATTGATCACACGGTAGGTATCAGACGACAACAGCTCTTTGGCTTCTTCCGCACAGAACAGCATACTATTCAACACGCCTGCAATCGCCGCAGGCACCGTGCCTTCACGCAATAAACTGATCATGCTGCGATCGGACTCAGGCACCTCAGTTACAGTGACAGAGGCTAACTTAGACACGGCGTCTAAGAGATGAACCCGCATGTCAGACGATAATGGATCTTCGCCGTTCAGCTGACGATAGGTGGTACGCAATATACGCAAACAGGCTTCTGCGCGTTCGGCGTAACGCCCCATCCAGAACAAGTTTTCTAACACTCGGCTTGGTAAATTAATAATTTCGGAATCGCGCGCGGCTAACGTATCTTCTGGTGGCTTCTCCATCTCTCGTTGCGGCTCGGAGGCCACCACCCAAGTGTCTTTGCTAGAAGCTCCCACTTGGCTAGAGATAATAAAGCTGCCATCTTCGTTGCCGACACGGGTCAAACCGCCCGGCATTACCGAATATGAGCCAGCACCAGCCACGGTAAAGCTGCGTAAGATAGCCGGACGTGGCGAGAGCGCTTCGTTGTCGAAGGTAGGTAAAAAGTTAGACGACAATATCGGCTGAGCAACATAATTCATTGGGTTAGCAAGTATCGCTGCGCGCAGTTTTTCCAGCTCTGCCGCTGATGCCAAGGTGCCGTTGGTACTGAACTGACCAGGCTTACGATAGGTGCTTTTTACAACTAATCGATCAAGGTGCGCCAAAACGTAAGAGAGATCCGCCTCGTCACCACACCAGTAGGTCGTGACGCTGTCCATGCGTAATTCACGACCGAGTAACGCACGACTGATATCCGGCAAGTATTTGAGCAGCACCGGGTTCTCAAGAATGCCCGACCCTAGCGAGTTAGCAACCACAACATTGCCCGCACGAACTACATCAAGCATGCCCGGCACACCTAAGCGCGAATCACTACGTAACTCAACCGGGTCGCAATAGGAGTCATCCACGCGACGAAGCACCACATCAACGCGGTTAAGCCCATCGAGAGACTTCATCCATAAGAAGCCGCCACGCACGACCAAATCGTCACTTTGTACGAGATAAAATCCGAGGTAATTGGCGAGGTAGGCGTGTTCGAAGTAGGTTTCGTTGCGCGGCCCAGGGGTTAATACTGCCACACGAGGGTTAGCACGATGCGGGCACAGGCTCAGTAGCTTGGTACGCAATTGCTGAAAGTAACCAGCAAGACGATGCACGTGGCTATCACGAAACATGCTAGGTAATACACGTGACATAACGGTACGGTTTTCAAGCGCATAACCAGTGCCGCTAGGGGATTGCGTACGGTCTGCCAGCACGATCATGCGGCCATCCGCACCACGGATCATATCCACCGCATGGGTGATTAATTCATGGTCGCCGGGCAGTTTAATACCTTGGCAAGCACGTAAAAAACCACGATGTGCATAGATTGCTTCTGGTGGAATAACGCCCGTACGAATAAGCTGGCGCGGACCATAGATATCCCGCAACAACATATTAAACAGCTCTGACCGCTCTAACAGTGCTGCTTCAATATCACCCCAGTTTTCACTGCTAATGATATTGGGTACAAGGTCTAGCCCCCAATGACGGGACGAGCTTTGCTCATCGCTGTATACGTTATAGCTAGCACCATCGTCACGTAACAGACGGCTGGCTTTATTCTGACGTTCTTGCAGCGCATTCAGCGGTAACGCTGAGAAGCTGTCCATAACGTACTGCCAATGAGGCTTGACCGATCCATCAACCCCATGCACTTCGTCGCCCGGTTTTCCGAGCGGCGGGTACTCCAGCGTAGGGGGTTTCGGTATCAAGGATTCCTGCGGCATAGCGGATCTCTATATTAAGGCTGGATAGCCGGCTAATTATGGCAGATAACCGGCCAATTCTCAGCTACGCCGTGCAGTTCTCAAATCAAGTGTCAGCGGATACTCGTCGTACGATTCTTCCGGCGGCGGCGTCATAGGACGAACCTCCGAGTGCGGGAAGAACTGACGCAGCGCATCCACATCTGGTCGAGGCATGTAAGGCCCCTGCGTATGATCCGTCGAGGTGTAACGATTGCCTCGACGAGACTCCGCTTCCGCCGCATTCACCGGGAATGAATCATAGCTTCGACCGCCCGGATGCGACACATGATAAGTCGCACCACCCACAGAGCGGCCGTTCCATGTATCGATCAAGTCAAAGGTTAATGGCGCATGCACATCAATCGTTGGGTGCAAGGCTGAAGGTGGTGCCCACGCCTTATAGCGCACACCAGCCACAAACTCACCATGGCGTCCGGTACTGCGCAGCGGCACACGACGGCCATTACACGACAGCACGTAACGACTACCGGTCATGCCGGTAATACGCACCTGCAAACGCTCAACAGAAGAATCCACATAACGTGCCGTTCCAAAGCTGGACATCTCTTCACCCAGAACATTCCAAGGCTCAATAGCCCAGTTAAGCTCCAGTGACATATCACCTAGCTCAACGGTGCCGTAGTGCGGGAAGCGGAATTCACGGAATGGCAGCAACCATTCTGCGCGAAAATCTAACCCGTGGGCTTGCAGGTCTTCGGCGACTTCTTTGATGTCTTGCCAAATGTAGTGTGGCAGCATGAATTGATCATGCAAACGTGTACCCCAACGCTCTAGCTTTTGCGTGTAAGGCTTACGCCAGAAACGCACCACTAAGGCACGAATCAATACCGCTTGCACCAGCGCCATACGGCTGTGCGGTGGCATTTCGAAGCCACGGAATTCAAGAATCCCTAAGCGCCCACTGGCACTGCCCGGTGCAAACATTTTATCGATACAGAATTCAGCCCGGTGCGTGTTACCTGTCATGTCGATCAACAAGTTACGGAACAAGCGATCCACTAACCATGGCTGCGGTACTTCACCTTCAGGTAACTGCTGGAAGGCAATTTCCAATTCGTAAAGCGCTTCATCACGACCTTCATCGACGCGTGGTGCTTGACTGGTTGAGCCAACAAAGGCACCAGAGAAGAGATAAGACAGCGATGGGTGATTTTGCCAGAAGGTCACAAAACTGCGTAGCAAATCAGGGCGGCGTAACAACGGACTGTCTGCCGGGGTTAAACCACCTAAAGTAATGTGATTGCCACCACCAGTGCCGGTGTGACGACCATCTAACATAAACTTCTCAGTACCTAAGCGGGTTTCACGCGCCGCTTGATACAGTTCCGTCATGTTGTTAACCATGTCACGCCAGTTGGTCACTGGGTGTACGTTTACTTCAATAACACCCGGGTCTGGGGTCACTAACAGTTTTTCCATACGATGATCACGAGGCGGCTCGTAGCCCTCTATGATGATGGGTAACTGTAATTCACTCGCCGTTTGCTCAATCAATGCCAGCAAATTCACGTAGCTTTCAAGGTAAGGCAACGGCGGCAAGAAGATGTGAAGCTTGCCTTCACGAGGCTCAATACACATGGCCGTACGAACGAGATTCTTCCAACCGTTATCTTTCGCGGACGAATCCTTAGATTTTGCTTTTTGTTCTTTTTGAACCTGAGCTTTCACATCGCTTTTGCGAGCGAGTGCGACTTTCACCGCATGCTCTGCGGTTTCCAAAGGCTCAACCTCGCGCATCGGATCGGCTTCTTGCGGCAGTGGATCTTCTTCTGCGGGTGGTAAGCTACCTAATGGTAGGCGCAGACCGAGTGGTGAATCGCCCGGAATCAGCGTTAAGCGCTCTCGGCGGAATTCCCAACGGCTTGAACGCCAGCAGGATTCGTACAAATTCCACTCGACCGGAATCACATAGCCCGATGGTACGTTTAAGCCCTGTTCAAGCACGCGCGCTAAACGACGACGGTCTAGGCTATCACTGGCTTCAGCGATTTTCGCATCCAGTCCCGCGGGTAGATTTTGCTCTTCCAATAAGTAATGCAGGCCATCTTCATAGGCAGGGTGTACACAGGTGCTCGAGATATTAAGCATGTGCGCTAAACGCTGAGAAAATGCCTTTGCGTGCGCTTCGGTGTGCCCGTAATCTTTATCGATACGAGCAAATAAGTTCTGACGACGCCATAGTGGTTCGCCATCTTTTCGCCAGAAAACACCCAAGGCCCAACGCGGCACTTCTTCTCCCGGATACCATTTGCCTTGGCCGTAATGCAGCATACCCTGCGGGGCAAAATGGTCGCGAATTCGTAACAACAACGACTTGGCCAATTCTAATTTTTTAGCACCCAACGCATCGGTGTTCCATTGTGCAGATTCCATGTCGTCAATAGAGACGAACGTTGGCTCACCGCCCATAGTTAAGCGCACGTCGTCTTCTTGCAGCGCTTCATCAACACGATCCCCTAGCGCAATAACATCGGCCCATTCAGCATCGGTATAGGGTTTAGTCACACGAGGATCTTCATGAAAGCGGCTGACTTCATTAGAAAAAGTGAATTCAACTTCACATTCATCCATAAAGCCATCGATCGGCGCTGCCGAACTTGGGTCCGGCGTACACGCCAAAGGAATGTGCCCTTCAGAAGCAAACAAACCGGAGGTTGGATCAAGACCAACCCAACCAGCGCCCGGTAAAAATACTTCACACCACGCGTGCAAATCGGTGAAATCTTTTTCTGGGCCTGATGGACCGTCCAAGGATTTTTCATCTGACGCTAACTGCACCAAATAGCCCGAAGCAAAACGCGCAGCCAAGCCTTTATGGCGCAACACCTGCACCATCAGCCACGCCGAATCACGACACGAACCTTTGCCTTTTTCGAGGGTTTCTTCTGGTGTTTGCACTCCCGGCTCTAAACGTACTAAGTAATCCACTTTCTGCTGAATTAGCTGATTAATCGTCACCAGATAATCAATCGTGCGTAGTTTTTTATCCGAGATGCCTTTCACTAACGATTTAAACAACTTGCCTTGCGACTCACAGGCTAAATACGGTGCAAGTTCTTTGGCGAGTTGTTTTTTGTATTTAAACGGAAATTCTTCCCCATATTCTTCGATAAAAAAGTCGAACGGGTTAATCACCGTGAGGTCCGCAATCACTTCAACTTCAACCGATAAACGCTTGGTTTTTTCTGGAAATACCAGTCGCGCCTGAAAGTTACCGTAGGGGTCTTGCTGCCAGTTAACAAAATGCTCGACTGGCTCAACCTTTAAGCTGTAGCTATTAATCGGTGTACGGCAATGAGGCGCCGGACGCAGACGAACAACATGAGGCGACAAGTTAACCGGACGGTCAAAGTCGTAGGTCATTTTGTGATTAAGTGCGACCGTAATTGTCATTGTGCCACCGCAAATTGTTTATGATCAGTAAGAAACCAAGTGGTACTGATTTGAAAATGCAGATGCTGCACGGCAATCTGTAATTCATTCAGTTCATCTCGAAACGCTTGGCCGACTTCAATATTTTTCGTAACGGCTAAGACGCTTTTATTGAGCGCTTCGACATCAGCAATGATTTTTTCAGAGCGGGGGAGCGCTTTCGCAGCATCCTTCATTTCTTGCAAACAGAATGCAATTGAGCGCGGAAACTGCGTATCAGACACTAAGAATTTAATCACAGGCTTATCTTTAACTGACTGGCGCATTGCACGACGGTAAGGCTGATCGGCATTCACTGAGCGCAGTACATTGCCCCAAATAATCTGATGACTATTGACGGCAAACTCATCATCTTGCAACTGCATAATGGCTGCCACTGCCGCGTCTAAATTACGCGTCGTCATATCTGCACGTTCAAGATTCTGACCTAACTGCAGCATTTCCCAAGCTACGTCTCTAGGCATACTGACTTGCCACAAACCGATAATTTGCTGGCACGAACGGATAATATAATCGAGAAACTCATGACGGTTACTGCGATTAATGCCCTGAGTCAGATTTTCCTGTACGTATTGGCTAAGCTCATTCACCAATTCCCATGTATCACCGGGGATAACATCTCGCGTCGTGCGGATGTTCTCGCGAATGGCTTTCAGGGAAGAAAAAACAGATCCGGGGTTCGTTGCATCACCCAATAAAAACTTAACCACGTTACGTTCATCTTGAACCGAATAACGCTCAGAAAAGTCCTCTTCCAGACTGTTAATCACGATGAGGTTGTACCAGCCCAAGTTAATTTGCTTTGGCATATCAAATAACAGCTGGTCATAAATGGTTAATAACCGAGCGGTACTTTCAATCCGTTCAAGATAACGGGCTGCCCAATAAACACGTTCTGCAACTTTTGATAACATTAAGATTTACCCGCTGTAGTGTCCACGATCCAGGTATCTTTACTACCACCACCCTGAGAGGAGTTAACCACCAGAGACCCTTTTTTCATTGCCACTCGCGTTAAACCGCCAGTAGTCACATAGCTGTCTTTGGCCTGTAAGATAAATGGGCGCAAATCTAAATGACGAGGCTCCGCTTTATTGCGGCCAACTAACGTTGGTGCCGTCGATAAAGCTAGGGTTGGTTGAGCAATATAATTACGCGGATCAGCCTTAATAAGTTCAGCAAATGCTTCGCGTTCCTTTTTGGTCGAGTGTGGCCCGACCAACATGCCATAACCGCCTGATTCATTCGCCGGTTTGACCACCAACTTATCGAGGTTGTTCAGTACATATTCGCGCTGCTCATCGTCGTAACATAAGAAGGTTTCAACGTTAGGAATCAGAGGCTCTTCGTTTAAGTAGTAACGAATGATGGCGGGCACGTAGGCATACACCACTTTATCATCAGCCACACCCGCGCCAGGCGCATTGGCCAGCGCCACATTGCCTTTACGCCACGCACGCATAAGGCCTGGCACACCCAGTTGCGATTCAGGGTTGAATACTTCCGGGTCGAGAAACATATCGTCGATACGGCGATAAATAACATCGACACGCTCAAGCCCAGCAATGGTTTTCATGTAGACACATTCGTCGTCACCGACCAGTAGATCGCTACCTTCGACGAGCTCGGCTCCCATGCGCTGAGCTAAGAACGCATGCTCAAAATACGCAGAGTTATAGATGCCCGGTGTCAGCACGACAATCACAGGGCTATCGCTTTCACGGGGAGATAACGAGGCCAGCATATTGAACAAGGCTTCGGGGTAATCACCAACTGGCGCAATGCTTACCTTCTCGAATATTTCAGGTAACACGCGTTTCATAATCGATCTATTTTCGAGCATGTAAGACACACCAGAAGGCACTCGTAAGTTGTCTTCTAATACGTAAAACTGCCCATCGCCATCACGAACGATATCGGTGCCGCAGATATGTGCCCACACGCCAAAACGTGGATTAACACCGACACACTCAGGGCGATAATTAGGTGACTGTTTGAGCACGAACTCAGGAACGATGCCATCTTTGATCACATTTTGTTCGTGATACAGATCGTCGATAAACATGTTCAATGCTTTTAAACGCTGACGCAGACCGGCGGATGTTTTTTCCCACTGCGCACTAGAAATAATTCGCGGGATAATATCGAACGGCCAAGCGCGATCAATATTTTCGCCTTCGGAATACACAGTAAAGGAAACACCCATGTCTTTGATGGTTGATTCAGCGGCAATATTTCGGGACTGAATTTCATCGTCTGACAAGCCACCCAAATAATTGGCCAATTGCCTCGCAGGGGTTCTCGCATTGCCCGGCGAACTTATCAGCTCGTCGTAAAAACCTTCGGACAACTCGTACTTTTTCCAATCTATCGCCATAAGTATTTCCACACCCACTTACGTAAAATATTGCCATTTACCATGATCGGCACGATATAGAGCTTTGACATAATAGACGACGCACTTCTGTTTGGATTGTCATCTTTGTCAAGAATTCAATATAGACGCGCCAGCAGAGAGCTAGAGCAGTAACATTCCGCCAGTCTGAATGACTGCTAGACTGAATACTACCCCCTCAAAAAACTGGAAGGCTTTTTTAGCGTGCGGATCATTAGTATGACTATCATTTGTTTCTCAGCGTTGCTGCTTGGCTGTAACGCTGATGAGCGCCCGACCCGCATAGGTACTGGGGTATGGCCCGGATTTGAGCCTCTTTATCTTGCTCGTGAAGATGGGTTATTTAGCAAAAATGACATTCGCTTAGTCGAGATGCCTTCGTCTCACGAAGTGGTCAATGCACTGGTTGCTGGAGATTTAGAAGGTGCCGCAATATCCCTAGATGAGGCCATTAGTGTGGCAGCTGAGGGCATTCCTCTCGAAATAATTTTAGTTTTCGATGTGTCCGATGGTGCCGATGCCATTGTTACTCGCAGTGCTACTCGAAGTGGCTCAAGTCTTGAACATGCACTTAAAAATGACCAAGTTGCATTGAATTATGGCACGGCAGGGCGTTTATTGATTGATGCTGCGATAACCAACGTTGGCCTTGATTATGACTCCTTGGCTCTAATCAACCTCGCCCCCGACCAACAAATAAAAGCTTGGGACGATGGCAGCATTGATGCCGCCGTCACCAGAGAACCCCATTTAAGCCAGCTTATTGAGCGAGGAGCGACACCGGTATTCACCAGCTCAGAAATCAGAGGGCGTATTGTCGATGTCTTAGTCGTTCGCGAAGACCGACTCGACCAACACGCAGATCATATCCACTCACTTACCCAAGGTTTTTTCAAAGCGCAACAGTCCATGAAGGTGAAGGATTCTTTTTTAATTTTTGCCCAGAAACGACTTAACCTACCCGTTAAGCAACTAGAAAAGATCTATCACTCATTACACATGCCCGGTCTTGAGGAGAACTATCGCTTACTTGATAAAGATAACGGCCGCTTGAGCAGAACGATGGAGACTCTGACCTCATTGATGCAAATGAATGGCATGTTGTCGCCCCAAGCTAGGACCGAACTAAAAACCTCAACAAAATTTTTACCGGTACTTTAATCATGAAGCGCCGTTCAATTAGTCAAATATTACTCTATTGGTCATTTCTAGCCCTTGGAGTCATTACCCTCTCAATTGGCTATTTTTTGCTGCAACTAAGGTTGGATCAATTTGAAAACGCTTGGCAAAGCCGCATTCAATTTGAACTGTCCGGCTTACGTAATAACCTTGAATACCATTTCAAACAAGACAGCTACGCTATAGCAGATCGCCAACTCAGCCTAATGGCCACAAGTCACTCCGTAGATTACATCGCCTTAGTGACGGCGGACGATATGCAGGTGCACCTTGCAACAAAACGAGCGGATATTGGCGAAACATTTCCTCTGCGCTTAAGCAGTTACTCATTCGTTACTAACGTTCGTGAAATACAGACTCAGAGGAAATACTCGCATTTTTACTCGCTGCTACCCCTGAAGTTAGATTCTAAAGATTCGAATACCACTGAAAAAGCTTGGCTCTTTGCACATTACGACGCCAGCCATGAATACCAACAAATGTTGCAATCAGTGATCGCCAAAACGGGGCTCATCGCCGCGATCATGTTGATGCTGCTAGCTATTCAACATCAAGTCATTCGACAACAAATATTTCGCCCGCTTTCACGCCTAACGATGCTCACAGAGTCGCTACAAGCGGGAAAGTTTGGCAACTTAATTAAAAGCGACACCTCTGAAGAGATGAGTCGCCTTGAAACCGCGTTCAACGAACTCAGTTCTCATCTTCAATCGTCAGAATTAAAGATTGGACAACAACAAGCCTGGAGCCAAGCGTTTACAACAGCCTTTCCAGATGTTGGCTTAGTCGTTAACGGCAATGGCATTATTACGGAACGGTTTGGGCATCCCAAAAGTCCAATACGACGCCTCAACGGTGATCTTGCAGGCACACCATATACGGCATGGTTAGATCTATCTGAGGCGCCTCGCGTTGACGCGTGTCGCCAGCGTGCCATGGATCAGAACCAGCTGGAAATTCTTGAGTTTAATCACGGCGAACTGTGTATAGAATCTCGAATGATCCCTTTTGTTGAAGGTCATTCGAATACCAATGAGCTAAGTATCATTTGGTTAATTCGAGATGTTACCGATATCAAGCGCAAGCAACAGCTCATTGAATATCAGGCCAACTATGACCCTTTAACCGATTTAGCCAATCGCCGTATGGTGTTGCAGCAGCTTGAAGAAAAAATTCGCCAAGCCTTCAGCCAAGCACAGTGGAGTACTGTGCTGTTTATCGACCTCGATCACTTTAAAAACATTAATGATTCACTTGGTCATCCTATCGGTGATCGCCTATTGATCGATGTTGCACGACGACTGCGTGATGCTGTTAGTAATAATAATATTATTGCTCGCCTTGGTGGTGATGAGTTCTTAATCGTTTCCGGGGACTTAACAGACAAACCGGAAGACGCTGAAGCAGCCGCGCTAAAGCTCGGACAAACCGTTCTTGATGCGATACGTGTTCCATTTTCAATTGATATTAATCGCTTTCATTTATCAGCCAGCATTGGCGTTGCACTTTTTCCCTCACCCGGTTGTGGTGCCAACGATTTAGTTCGCCAAGCGGATACGGCTATGTATCGTGCGAAGCATGATGGACGCTCCCGAATCTCAATTTATAACCACCAAATGCAAGAGGAAACTCGTGGTCGCTTGCATTTATTTAATGACCTTTATCAAGCGATTCGCGATGAAGCATTCACGCTCGTATTCCAACCCCAACATGATCATATGGGCCGGGTGACTGGCGCTGAAGCACTGTGCCGTTGGATCAACAATGGCCAATCCATTTATCCCGATGTATTTATTGCCGCTGCCGAGGAAACCAATTTAATACTGCCATTAGGGGATTGGGTAATTATGCACGCCTGCCAAACTCTGCATGAGTGGATCAAAAACAAACGATTACCAGAAAGTTTTCAAAGGTTAGCGGTGAACATCAGTGCCGCACAGTTTATGGCCGATGACTTTGAGAGCAAACTGCAATCACGCATAGCAGAATACGGAATTCCTCGACACATGATCGAGCTGGAGCTTACTGAAAGTTTATTCATGGGCAATAAAGATTTAATTCGCGAGAAAATGCATCGTTTAAATCAACTGGGTTACACCTTCGCCTTGGATGACTTTGGTACCGGGTATTCTTCATTGTCGTATTTACAAAAACTACCAATCAACAAACTAAAAATTGATCGGGCGTTTGTTATGGATATAGACACCGTAGACTCTCGTGCCAGCATCGTCGATGCCATCATCCAATTAGGGCGAAACCTGAATATGGAGATCATCGCCGAGGGCGTTGAAACCCTCGATCAAAAAGACTACTTAGGAAAGCATGGCTGCAATAACTATCAAGGTTATTACTTCAGCCGCCCACTACGTAGCGATGCCTTTATTACCTACATTAACGCCAATTAAGTCGCCAACTAAAACGCCGCCCCAGCTTTTCACCACAGCTGGCACTCGATTTGCTCTCTCTTATATAAGCGGCACTCACAAGGTGCTTTCATTAATGTTGCACCAAATATGTGCAGCTAGACGATTTAGCGTAGGTTATTGCGTTAAATCCATTCAGGAGTAATGGGTTATGAGCACAGCAGTGTTAGATAAAGTCACGATGACAGAAATGATCATCGCCAAAAAATTAGAAAAAGAACTAAGCTGGGAAACCATTGGCAAAGACCTTGGGATATCGCCGGTCTGGCTAACGTCAGCTTGCTTGGGTATGAACAGCGCTCCGGCAGATAAAGCTGCGGCCATCACAGAATACCTTGGCCTAGGAAAGGAAGTGACCACGGCACTAGAAGCCTACCCAACAAAGATTTGGGATCAGGCCGTCCCCACAGACCCATTGATTTATCGCCTTTATGAAGTCGTCGGCGTGTACGGCGAAACGTTAAAAGAAGTGATTCAAGAAAAATTTGGCGACGGCATCATGAGTGCAATCGACTTCTCTATGGAGGTCGACAAAATTGAAGACCCCAAAGGCGATCGAGTATTACTGACTCTCAACGGAAAATTCTTACCATATAAAAGCTGGTAAGTTTTACGACGTATACACTGCCGCCATTTGATCCCGCAACCACATTACGGCGGGATCACTTTCTGCTTTAGCGTGCCAATACACATGCACTTCTAAGGCATCCATATGCAGAGGCAGTGGTCGGACATAATAACCTATCGAGGCTTCCAGTTGTTGAGCATAAGTCGCCGGCAGTGTTACCAACAAATCGGTGTTGGCAATGACATGAATCGCGGAGTAATAGTTTTGACAACGCAGACGTATCTGGCGATGCCGGCCGATACGACTCAAGGCATAGTCTTCCATCCCAGGCCCCTCAGCCCGACTCGACACCAGAACATGATCTGCACTTAAATACGCATCTAAATTCCAGGGGTTATCCGCCAAAGGGTGGTCACGGCGCATAGCGACAACCATTGATTCTGCAACCAACGCCTGATGCTTTACGTCTTTCGAAAACGGTAAAATCACATCTGCGGCGAGATCCACCCGCCCGCTAGCTAAAGCACTTTCCAGCTCTTTACGAGGAAGGCGAACACTACGCACACTGACCCCAGGGGCCTCATTTTGTAAAATACGCATCAAAGAACTTAATGCCGTTGCTTCTAATACATCACGACACGCGAACGTGAATTCACGTTCAGATTTTGCAGGGTCAAATGCGAGGCCTTCAGACAAGGCCGACTCAAACTCTGCTAATGCGGCGCGTACACGCCCGACAATCGCTTTAGCTAACGGCGTTGGAGCAACTCCCTTACCGGAGCGCTCAAACAGTGGATCATCAAAATTTTCTCGCAAACGGCTTAATGCATGACTCACTGCCGGTTGTGATAGATTTAACTTTTGACTTGCTCGGGTTAAATTTCCTTCACGATAAATCGCATCAAAAACGATGAATAAATTTAGATCAACGCGCGGAAGTTTTTTAGCCATTAACCCTACTCAAAGAATAAAAACGAGGAATCATTCGAATTAACCTACAAATCGCCTTACGCTAATATTTTGATTAATGGGTCGCAATAGTGAACAATTTAACATATTAAAATAACCGCTGAACTCGTAGTCCAACACTGCTGATAGTGGCATTTGCATCGGGGACATCTTCACCCGCTTCAGCAGATGCTGTCCAAGTTATAAATCGATACCGGAAGGTGATTCCCATTTCAGTGAGCTTACTGATATTCCCCATCACGGCTAAACCTGCATTAAGGCTGCGAGCACCGTTATCGGCATTATTACTCTCAAGAAAATCGGATTCCGCGCCATAATATTTGTGATAACCCATCCCCAGTATTAAGTAGGGGCGTATGCGTCTATGTGGCTCCCAGGGTAACCAAAGATCACCATCAAAGCCGGTAATTCCCCAATCTTGATCCTCAGAAATGACTCGCGACCATCCAAACTCAAAACGGATTGCGCGAGGGCCAACCCCACCCACAGCGATTTTTGGAGCGGTATAGGAAAAGCTTCGGTCGGCGTCGGTTAATTGTTGATCTATCGTTCCGACTTCTGCTGCGCCCGATAAATACCAACGACCTTCGCCACTATAACCTCCGGTGTAAATTGACCCATGGCGATCATCGTCAATCCAGGCAAGGGTTGTCGTAGGAAGGAGGAGAACAGGTATGGTCAATAACAAAAAAACGATGACAAATCTGATAGCGGCTCACTCATTCGGGTATAACCGCCTCAGCATCTCACAGGCTAGCCTGTGTCCTCAACTATCGGCTCAACTATCGGCTCAACTATCGGCTCAACAAGACGCTTGTATGAGCGCCTTATTGTTTAAAAAATCAGATGTAAGCCCAACGCTGGATAGCTTTGAGTATTCTGTTGAGATAATTTATTCGCTTCCGACTCTGTTCCTTGATACAGATTCTCCCAAGACACGGAGTTACCACGATAAGCGAAATCTAACTCAATAGTGTCATATAGGCTTACGATGATCCCTGCACCGTAATTGAAAGCAAACCCATCAAGGTCACTCCCTCCTTCGATCTCTTCCCCTGAAGCACGATACGTCGTAAAACCGAGCCCCAAAGTAACATAAGGAACAACCCAGCCAGAGTTAAGTGCGAGCACACCATCAATATCAAAAGATCGTACATCGCCAATATCATATAGGTCTCCAAAGTCTAATTGCTGACGTTGGTAACTCAATTCAAAGCGATGATTTTTTTCACTAATAAAACCCACCGAAAACCGATGAATATTAATATCGTAGTCGTAATTTAATTCTTCATTATCGTATTCGTATTGCTCTTCACCTTGACCACTCCCGAAACTATAACCTAGGTAAGTATCGATACTGGACGCCTTCGAAAACAGCGATTCACTGTGTACCGGAAAAGAAAGAAGCAAACAGATTGGGATACCTACGCGCGTTAGGCACATATGACTCATCCTTGTCGTTTATATAAAAAGACCTCCCCATGTCTGGGGCAGCTCACATTAAAAAATGTATTTAGCCCCGATACCGAATTCCGAGAATGTATTACTCAGATTCAAATCTTCGCTATAAAACCCGTTACTGACTTCAATCGCTTGCCAAGCAATAACTCTGATACGGTAAGAGGCATCTAACTCAACCGAATCATTAATTGGAAAGACGACACCAGCGCCAACTTGAAAAGATATGCCACTTAAGTCTTCATCTTCTTCAGTGAAGTCTGCGGTATCTTGGTAAGTAGCAAGACCAAATCCGCCCATAAAATAAGGACGAATTTTATCTGAACCTAAGGTCAGATAGCCGTCGATATCAAATGATGAAATTTTATCTTCGCCGTCAAAATCATCAAAGTCCAATTTATATGTACTCAAGGAGCCTTCGAATCGAATGCGATCATCTGCGATATAACCGAAGGCAACTTTCGTGGCTGTAAAATCGTAATCACCTTCGACTTCTTCATCAGAAAAATCTGCAACTTCGGTGCCGCCACCAAACCCTAAGTTCAAACCCAAGTAAAAACCGCTTTCATTTGCTGACGTGGTCAATGATGCAGATAAAGCAGCAACTGCTGCCAATATGGAAAGCTTACGCATGTTAATTAATCCCTTATTGCGTTGTATTTTGACAAAAAAAAGCCCCGATTACCGGGGCTCTTTATATCGAGATAACTTGAGCTCGACTTAACGTCGACCAAGTTTTTCTCTGATTTGCTGAATCGTACGCAGCTGTGCTGCCGCTTCAGCTAACTGAACCATAGCGCGTGAATAATCAAAGTCTGCACCTTGATTTTCAATTGCTTGCTCAGCGTGTTTCTTCGCTTCTAGAGCAGCCGCTTCATCGATATCGTCGGCGCGAACCGCGGTATCTGCCAGCACGCTGACTGAATTAGGCTGAACTTCTAAATAGCCGCCAGAAACGTAGATAATTTCTTCTTCTCCGCCAAGTTTAACTATGCGGATTGGGCCTGGCTTAAGCGGTGTCAGTAGGGCTGCGTGACCAGGTTCAATACCTAAATCACCCAAAGTACCTGCTGCAATCACGCGTTCAACACGACCAGAAAAGAGATTCTCTTCAGCACTGACGATATCGCAGTGGACGGTCATCGCCATAATGTATTCCTCTGTTCAGAGGAGGCAAGGCATCGTACTACTTAACCGATGCCCGCCCGCCCATTACATGTTTTTCGCTTTCTCGATAGCTTCGTCGATGGTACCTACCATGTAGAATGCCTGTTCTGGCATGCTATCGTAGTCACCATTTAAGATGCCTTGGAAACCACGGATGGTTTCTTTCAGAGAAACGTACTTACCAGGCGCGCCTGTAAAGATCTCTGCCACGTGGAATGGCTGAGACAGGAAACGCTCAATTTTACGTGCACGAGATACCAGCTGCTTATCTTCGTCAGACAATTCGTCCATACCCAGAATCGCAATGATGTCTTTCAGCTCTTTGTAGCGCTGAAGAACACTCTGAACGCCACGAGCGATGTCGTAGTGTTCGTTACCGATAACCAGTGGATCCAACTGACGTGATGTAGAAGCCAGTGGATCAATCGCAGGGTAAATACCCTTAGATGCGATATCACGAGACAATGATACGGTTGAGTCCAAGTGAGCGAAGGTTGTCGCTGGGCTTGGGTCAGTCATGTCATCCGCAGGTACGTATACCGCCTGGATAGAAGTAATAGAGCCAGACTTCGTAGAGGTAATACGCTCCTGAAGTACGCCCATTTCTTCTGCCAGTGTTGGCTGATAACCTACCGCTGAAGGCATACGGCCTAGCAGTGCAGATACCTCAGTACCAGCGAGTGTGTAACGGTAGATGTTATCGACGAACAAGAGTACGTCTTTACCTTCGTCACGGAATTTCTCTGCCATGGTCAGACCAGTCAAAGCAACGCGCAAACGGTTACCCGGTGGCTCGTTCATCTGACCGTATACCATTGCTACTTTCGATTTAACTTTGTCGTCTAGGTTAACAACACCTGACTCAGCCATTTCGTAGTAGAAATCGTTACCTTCACGAGTACGCTCACCAACACCTGCGAATACAGACAAACCTGAGTGTGCCTTTGCAATGTTGTTGATCAACTCCATCATGTTTACGGTCTTACCAACACCGGCACCACCGAACAGACCAACTTTACCGCCTTTCGCGAACGGGCAGATCAAGTCAATTACCTTGATGCCTGTTTCTAGAAGGTCAGTGCTGTTTGCTTGCTCGTCAAATGCTGGGGCTTTACGGTGAATAGAAGCAACTTCCTTCTCACCGATAGGACCACATTCATCGATCGGACGACCAAGAACGTCCATGATACGACCCAACGTTTCAATACCTACTGGTACTGAGATAGGGCCATTGGTGTTTGTTACTTGAAGGCCACGCTTTAGACCTTCTGTCGAGCCCATCGCAATAGTACGAACCACACCGTCACCCAGCTGCTGCTGAACTTCGAGAGTAGTCTCTGTACCATCTACGGTAAGGGCGTCGTAGACTTTTGGCACCTGATCACGTGGGCATTCCACATCGATCACGGCACCGATAATCTGTACGATACGTCCGCTCATTTTCGGTTCCTCTTAAACTAAAAACCTTTGCTACCGGGCTTATACCGCCGCGGCACCGCTAACGATTTCTGAAATTTCTTGTGTAATAGCCGCCTGACGAGCCTTGTTATATAACAAGTTCAAGTCTTTGATCATGCCGCCCGCGTTGTCTGTGGCGTTTTTCATTGCCAACATACGTGCAGCCTGTTCACAGGCATTATTTTCTACTACACCCTGATACACCTGAGACTCTACGTAGCGCACTAATAGACCTTCAAGGATCTCTTTAGCGTCTGGTTCGTAGATGTAGTCCCAATGGTGACTCAGTTTCTCGTCTTGTTCTGCCTTAAGTGGCAATAACTGCGCCGCTTCAGGAGATTGGGTCATGGTGTTCACGAAACGGTTCGAGATGATGTATAAGCGATCGATACGACCTTCGTCATACGCCTCTAACATCACTTTTACCGCACCGATCAGGCTGGCCAGTTCCGGAGCGTCTCCCAGATTAGACTGAGAAGCGACTACGTTACCGCCAAAGCCATTGAAGAACAGAGCCGCTTTCGAGCCGATTGAACAAAAATCGACCTCCACGCCTTTGCTTTTCCAGTCTTTGGCTTGCAGTGTCAGTTGCTTGAACAAGTTGTTGTTCAAACCACCACACAGGCCACGGTCGGAAGACACCACGATATAGCCAACTCGCTTAACGTCGCGGTCTTGCAGATAACGATGACGATATTCAGACGTCGCGTTTGCTAGGTGACCGATCACATCACGGATTTTATCCGCGTATGGACGGCTTTCTTGCATGCGCATCTGAGCGCGACGCATCTTACTTACAGCAACTTTTTCCATTGCTGAAGTAATCTTCTGCGTGCTTTGAACACTCGTGATCTGCTCTTTAATTTCTTTACCGACTGCCATAAGTGCAACCTTGTTAACTAAGTGAATCCAGCTAGCGATACACTCCTAAGAGAGAACCGCTAGCACCGGACTTACCAGGTTTGAGTGCTCTTGAATTTCTCAATACACTCTTTTAGACCTGATGCAATCTCGTCATTGAAATCGCCCTTAACATTGATCTTCGCCATCAATTCAGCGTATTCGCTGTTGGCGTAGCTCAATAAGGCAGCTTCGAATGCTTGGATTTTGGTCACTTCGACGTCTTCAAGGAAGCCTTCAGTAGCAGCGTAGACAGACAGACCCATTTCAGCAGTAGACATAGGAGCGTACTGACCTTGCTTCATCAGCTCGGTGACCGCTTTACCATGTTCTAGCTGTTTACGGGTTGCCTCATCTAGGTCAGACGCGAACTGAGCAAATGCTGCCAATTCACGATACTGAGCCAATGCTAGACGAATACCACCACCAAGCTTCTTAATGATCTTGGTCTGTGCTGCACCACCTACTCGAGAAACCGAAATACCGGCGTTCATCGCTGGACGAATACCAGAGTTGAACAGGTTGGTTTCTAAGAAGATCTGACCATCCGTGATCGAAATCACGTTGGTTGGTACGAACGCAGATACGTCACCGCCCTGAGTTTCAATGATCGGCAGAGCCGTCAAAGAACCTGTCTTGCCTTCAACACCGCTTACGCTCTTAACGTAGTCAGCGTTTACGCGACATGCGCGCTCAAGAAGACGAGAGTGCAGGTAGAATACGTCACCCGGGTATGCTTCACGGCCCGGTGGGCGTTTCAGCAATAGGGAAATCTGACGATATGCCCAAGCCTGCTTAGTCAGGTCATCGTATACGATCAGTGCGTCTTCACCGTTATCCAGGAAGTACTCACCCATCGAACAACCGCTGTATGGCGCCAAGAACTGCATTGCTGCAGGATCAGCTGCGCCAGCCGCTACGATGATGGTGTGCTCAAGAGCGCCGTGCTCTTCAAGCTTACGAACTACGTTAGCGATCGAAGATTGCTTCTGACCGATGGCAACATAGATACATTTAACGCCAGTACCTTTCTGGTTGATGATGGCGTCAATTGCCATCGCCGTTTTACCAGTCTGACGGTCACCAATGATCAGCTCACGCTGGCCACGGCCGACAGGTACCATCGAGTCAACAGATTTGTAACCAGTCTCTAGAGGCTGATCAACACCTTGACGTGCAATAACGCCCGGTGCAACACGCTCTACTGGAGCGGTTTTTACTGCTTCGATTGGACCTTTACCATCAATAGGGTTACCCAGTGCGTCGACAACGCGACCCAACAGAGCAGGACCTACAGGTACTTCAAGAATGCGGCCAGTACACTTGGCAGTTTGGCCTTCGGCCAAACCTTTGTAGTCACCCAAAACAATAGAACCAACAGAGTCGCGCTCAAGGTTCATTGCTAGGCCGAATACACCGCCTTCAAATTCAATCATCTCACCGTACATAGCGTCGGCAAGACCGTGGATACGAACGATACCGTCGGATACAGATACGACAGTGCCCTCGTTCTGGGCTTGCGAAGTCACATCAAGATTTTCGATGCGTTTCTTGATTACTTCACTGATCTCAGATGGATTCAGTTGCTGCATGAATTGTCCCTCAAACTAGGATTTCATCGCTTCGGCTAATTTCGACAGCTTACCGATAAGGGTGCCATCGATAACCAAGTCCCCGGCACGTATAATAGCTCCACCGATGAGCGATTCATCGACTTCACTGGTCATACGTACATCACATTGCAATTTGGCTTTTAAGGCTGCCGCCAGTTTCTCTGCCTGACCATCGGTCAACTCCATTGCAGAAGTCACGACAACATCAACTGTATTTTGCAGTTGAGCTTTCAGTTCTTCATAGAGTTCAGCAATCTCAGGCAATAACGCCAATCGCTTGTTTTCGGCCAATACGGCCACCAGGTTTTTGGCTGCTTCGTTCAGCTTATCGCCACATACGTCAGTCAAAGCCTGTGCCCGCTGGTCAGCAGTCAGAGAAGGGTGCACTAGCACCTTCGCCATATCGGCATCAGCAGCATACGCTGCTAGGGTAGCTAGGTCTTCCGACCATGCATCCAGTGCACTCTTATCGTTTGCTTCCGCAAACACCGCTTTGGCGTATGGCCGAGCGACGGTTGTTAATTCAGCCATGGAAAACCTCGCTTAGAGCTCTTCGGCCAGTGTATTCAGCAGCTCGTCATGAGCTGATGCATCCACTGATTTGCCGAGAATTTTTGCCGCACCGGCTACTGCCAGTTCAGACACTTGCTTACGCAAAGCTTCTTTAGCGCGGTTCGCCTCTTGCTCAATTTCACCTTGAGCAGCAGCTACGATACGCTCACCTTCGGTACGAGCAGTTTCTTTTGCATCGTCCACGATTTGGTTTGCGCGCTTGTTTGCCTGCTCGATGATTTCAGCAGCTTGTTCTTTTGCTTCACGCAATTTACCAGCAGCTTCTTTCTGAGCCAGTTCTAAATCACGTGCAGCACGATTAGCTGCATCTAGACCATCGGCGATTTTCTTTTCGCGTTCTTGCATGGCACCCAAAAGGTGAGGCCATACAAACTTCATGCAGAATGCCACGAAGATTGCGAAAGTAATGATCTGGCCGATCAGAGTCAGATTAATGTTCACGCCAGAGCCCTCTTATTCGTTGATTAAGTAAGTTCGTTCTTCAATGAACTCTTAAGCAGCGAACATCAGGTACAAGCCCAGACCAACACCAATCATTGGAACAGCATCCAATAGACCAGCGATCAGGAACATTTTACCTTGCAACATTGGACCCAGTTCAGGCTGACGAGCAGTACCTTCAAGAAGGCGACCACCAAGCAGACCGAAACCGATAGCAGTACCCAGAGCACCTAGACCAATCATCAGAGCCGCAGCCAGGAATACCAGACCTTGTTCCATAATTTTCTCCAAATAGAAGTTAAGTTAATTAAAGTTTAGGGTTAAAAAATTAATGATCTTCGTGCGCCATGCTCAAGTACACGATGGTTAACATCATGAAAATGAACGCTTGCAGTGTGATCACCAAAATGTGGAAAACAGCCCATGCCCATTGCAGCACGCCCGCCATCAAACCTAGAGCCGCGCCTGCTGAGAACATCAACGCGATCAAGATGAAGATCATCTCACCAGCGTACATGTTTCCGAACAGTCGAAGACCGAGAGAGATTGGCTTAGCGATCAGAGCGATAGATTCCAGGAAGAAGTTCACTGGAATAAATAGCGCCTGCACGACAGGGTTCTTTACATTAAACGGGTGCAGAGTCAGCTCACCGACAAAGCCTCCGATGCCCTTAATTTTGATCGAGTAAAAGATCATAAGAGCGAATACGAATAGCGCCATACCAAGAGTGACGTTAACGTCCGTCGAAGGTACAACTTTCATGTAGCCGACACCCATTGCGCCAAAAATGGCAGGCAGTACGTCTACAGGAATAAGGTCCATGAAGTTCATCATAAAGACCCAAGTGAAAATAGTCAGTGCCAAGGGCGCGACGATTTTGCTGCGACCATGGAAAGATTCTTTAACGGTGTTATCGATGAATTCAACGATCATCTCAACAAAGTTCAACATACCTGAAGGTACGCCGGTGCTCGCTTTCTTTGCCATGCGCCAAAACAGGAACATGATCAGAGCGCCTAAGCCAAAAGACCAGCCTAGTGAATCAACGTGAACTGCGTTAAAGCCCATTGCAGCAGCTTCTTCGCCATTATGTGCAAACATCCAGGTTGTTTCCGTTAGTTCACAAGGAGATTGAATCGTTCCATCTTCTTTCTTGCATTCTTGCACAACGGAACCTGCCGGCATCTTACCAAATGTCAGGTTCGTAAGGTGGTGCGAGATATACTCTTGGGAGTTACCAGCCATCTTTCACTCTCAGTCCAAAGGTTTATAAATTGGCGATTCTTGTTGAGGCTAAGTGCCCCAACTGCACTGTTACGAACGCCGCAAACAGTGCAAGAACATTCAGTGGCTCCACGCGCTGGAAAATAACACCAAAACACAACGCCGTGAGCACAAATTTCCAGGACTCTGCCTGATAAAACGATTTCAACACCTGAGCTGCCATTCTGGCGCCTGAGTAACGAAACGATCGCCATATAAAGTACGCATTAGGGAGGGCGCAAGTTAGTCCTCCAAGCAGCGCTGAGTAGGCAGCGACATCGCTATGTATCCAGGCTAATGCTCCGCAAATCAATGTCAGAATCAGTTGCAACAATACGATTCTGTAAACCGGAGGACGCGGTATAGAAGACAACCTGTACTCCACTACAATTGATTTCGATAACATCTGCAGGGCCAACAATTTCCTGTCGACCCATTTTCAGGGCGCGGAGATTATAGGGGGTACGCCTCTTAGCTTCAACCATCCAGAAGACGAAAGGTTAAGAAAGGTTACAAGTGACGCATTGTTCGCTGGTCGTTATCGTGGACGAACTTGAACGGAAACGCCTTGGGCTGGGCTTATTGGGGAAATACGAGGAGTTGCGGGGGCAATAATTGATGTTGCCTCTGATGGAGTGATTCCTTGGCTCTCGCTGCGTTTGACCTCTTTATTTGTGCTTTGCTCACCATCTTCGACATCAGGAATGATGGTTAAGTAGTCCACTCGGGTCTCTTTTAACACGTCGTCATCCAGCATCGGCATAAAGCGCTTAGCTGCATGAACACTGCTACAAGCAACAATGAGAGCAATTAAAGTAAGAACGAATTTCATGCGTTAACTCCTGTGATAAATACAGTTTAGTTAACGCACGATACTCATGTGGCGACTGGCAGGTTAGGCAGGGGATTTTTCAAGAGCAGTACTAAGCCTGCGGCGAGTTTATTGAATATGGCCCAATATACCATCCAACTCATCGAGACTGGTGTAGTTGATAACCAACTTGCCCTTGCCTTTGGCTGTGTGCTGAATAGCGACTTTCGCACCCAAACGCTCACCTAACATACGTTCTAAGCGCTGCACATCTGGATTGTTTGGTGTGGTCTTGGCTGCCTGAGGTTTGGCATCCTCTTGCAGGCTACGCACCAAGGCTTCTGTCTGACGAACCGTAAGAGCCCGAGACACAACATCCGCTGCCGCGGCGCTTTGTTGATCATCGCGTAAACCAAGTAGGGCACGAGCGTGGCCCATTTCGATATCGCCATGCTCTAACAAGCGTTTGACGTCATCATTCAAATTCATTAGACGCAACAGGTTGGCGACGGTTGCACGGTTTTTCCCCACCGCTTCAGCCACTTCCATTTGGGTCAGCTCAAATTCATGCTGCAAACGATGCAGAGCGGTTGCCTCCTCCATCGGATTCAGGTTTTCACGCTGGATGTTCTCAATCAAGGCCATAGCGATGGCCGCTTCATCCGGCACATCACGAATCAAGGCCGGAACGCGATCCAACTGTGCTAGCTGCGATGCACGCCAGCGACGCTCACCCGCAATAATTTCATAGCGGTCCGTCTGGCCAGGCAACGGGCGTACTACGATCGGCTGCATCAGGCCTTGCGCCTTGATGGAGGCGGCTAATTCTTCGAGCGCTTCAGGCTGAATATCACGACGAGGCTGATAACGCCCCGGCTGCACCCACTCCACAGGTAGGTGACGCAGTTCACCATCCGTCGCTGGCCCTTGAGTCTCAGGGGCTGATTCTGTTGAGGGCGACGTTTCGCTGTGTGTTTCTTCGGTCGGCGTTGTCGCGACTGCATCAGCTTTAGAGCTAGCGAGGAGGGCATCAAGGCCACGGCCCAAGCCACGTTTCTTTTTCGTTACCATTTATTGATTACCATGTATTCGTTTCCATCTAGTCGTACCATTTAACTTGCCTGTTCCCTGTGCTGCTACAGGCTAGTATGCGCGACTACACGTTGACCGCTTGTTGTTTCGCTGCCGCATTCATACGGCGATTCAGTTCACCGGCCAGCGCGAGATAGGCCATCGCACCTTTGGATGATTTGTCATAATTCAATACAGGCAAGCCATGACTTGGGGCCTCTGCCAAGCGCACGTTACGCGGAATCACTGAGGTAAATAAGGCTTTGCCAAAATGTTCGCTTAGTTGCTCTGATACATCTCGCGTCAAACTGTTACGCGGGTCGTACATGGTGCGAATCAACCCGGTAATCTCTAACTCTGGATTTGGCCCAGATTGAATGGAGGTAATGGTTTGAATCAAAGCGCTCAGACCTTCCAGCGCGTAGTATTCGCACTGCATTGGAATCAGGACGCCTTGCGCGGCAACCAGTGCATTCAGCGTAAGCATATTCAACGACGGTGGACAGTCGATAAGGATGTAGTCGTACTCATCTCTTATTGGCTCAAGAGCTTTTAACAAACGCTGCTCGCGCTGGTTAACTTCCATCAACTCAACTTCAGCGGCGGTTAAATCACCGTTGCCGGGGAGCACATCGAAACCCGCCTCTTCAGAGCGAGCACGCGCCTCAACCGCCGTACAATTTCCAACAAGAACGTCATACATTGAGCGTTCTATGTCGTATTTATCAACGCCGCAGCCCATGGTCGCATTGCCCTGTGGATCAAGATCAATCAACAGAACACGACGCTTCGTCGCCGCCAATGAAGCAGCCAAATTAACCGCGGTGGTCGTTTTACCGACACCGCCTTTTTGATTGGCAATGGCAAATATATGGCTCACGCAGATTTTCCTTTAAGAAGTTGCCGTGCTGTTGTGATGCTATTTAGCCGGTGCAATGTCAGGCACGAGGCGCAATAAGTGTCGCTGTCCTTCGACCCCAGGCACTGTAAGTTCTGTGACGTCGGTGACTAGAAACTTGCCTTCTAGGTCGGCAATTTCTTGCTCTGGATATTGACCTTTCATGGCCAAGAAACAACCATCATCTGCCCGCAGGTGATGACACCAACCCGTCATGTCCGCCAGTGATGCAAAGGCCCGGCTGATAATCATATCGAAAGGCTGTGGTGGATGATACGCCTCAACACGACCGTTCACTATGCTGACGTTATCCAGCGTAAGCGCCGTTTTAACCTGAAACAGAAAGCGCGTTTTTTTGCCATTACTGTCGAGCAAGGTAAAACGCTTCTGCGGATTCATAATGGCGAGCACGATGCCCGGCAGACCGGGGCCGGTGCCGACATCGATAATGTTGTCCACGTCTTGGACCACAGAGTGCACTGCCAAGCTATCAAGCAGGTGCAGCGACACCATGCCTTCGGCTTTACGAATCGCGGTCAAATTGTAGGCTTTGTTCCACTTTTGCAGCAGGCTCAGGTAATCCATCAGCGCGCTATGCTGCGCGGCGGTCAGTTCAATACCTAACGCTTCTGCGCCTTGGCTTAACTGCTGTTCTAGTGTGCTCATGCTGTGTTCGCGCCGTTTGAAAAGTGGTTCTGGTATCGAAGATACGGAAAGGCCGCGAGTTTATCATAATCATGAGTGTGGTCGGTATTTGTAACCCTTCCTGTTTTCAATAAAGGAATTACTCAAGACAGCGACACTATGGTCAGGTTCGGTTGAACTAATAACGCATGTACCGCTTGCTCCTCCAGCCACTCTATCGCGCTCGCTTCACGCAGCATGGCGATGGTTGAGAGCGTGCCCGCCAATAAGCAGCTCGGAGCGAGTATAGTCACCGATGCCCAGTGTTCTGCCGGGTAACCTGTTTTAGGGTTGAGTAGATGGCAGTATCTTTGTTCATTAAGAATAAAGTAGCGTTCGTAATCACCACTGGTGGCCATACCGCCACGGTAGACAGGGAGGGTGGCGATGGCCTGTTCTGGGTCTCTTGGGTTGCGCACACCTAACTGCCAAGGAATCTCTTGGCCGTGTTCGTTTAAGCGCGGGCCAATAATGTTCAGGTCGCCGCCGAGGTCAACAATACCACACTGTATACCTGCGTCTTGGGCAATACGCGCGGCCGCATCCGCCGCATATTCTTTACCTATGCCGCCAAAGTCCAGCTCCATTCTGTCAGGCATTGTGAGGATATTATTGCTTAGGCTTAGCCGATTTAAACCTATACGAGGCAACATGGCCTTGAGCTTGAGAGGATCGGGCAGCGTGTGTTTTTTAAAGTCCCATACGTGTCGCAATACGCCGGAACTGATATCAAACAGACCATCGCTTTGCTCAAAACAGGCTTGCGCGTAGGTAATTAAATAAACGGTCTCTGCATCAATCAGCGTCTCGCTTCCGGCACTGCGATTTACTATTGAGAGCACACTGTCTTCTTGATAGCGGCTGTATTTTTGCTCAATTCGCCGCACTTCCTCTTCCATGCGTAACGCTAGCGCTTGCACGCCCGGCTGTTGAGGCAGATGAAAACAGCAGGGCGAGGCCATCGCCGTAAATTGATGCTGAATGATGTCAGAAGGTTTTGTATTCAATGCCCACGCTAACCACGGTGTAATCCACTAACGCCGGAGTTTCTGACTCGGGCACTTGAATAATCATCATATCTTCATCCGCTAGGTATTGCTGAAAATCAAAGCTGAGTTCCCAGCGCTTGTAAGCGGCGCGCGCCTCTAGGCCTAAATTGATCGACGCATAAGATGATAACCGATAGTCCGAGCTACTGAAGTCACCTTCAGGCGGGGCAATATTTAAGCTGTAAAACTTGGCTTGAGTTTGACGGTAATACCGCGCCATCGGCGTAATGTGAAAATCCACCGCGCCGGCCTCAAGTTTTTGCGCCCAGCGTGCCGTAAAGGTATTCGACACCATGCCCCAGCTATCGCTGTAGAAACGATAATCGGCGTGTAATGCCGCACCACTTCGCACCGGCATATAACGACGGTATTGCGCCGTGATGGTGTATTGGCTGCGTTCATTTGGGCGATTATCTTCAAATTTATACGGATCAGACAGGTAGCCGGATAATCGAGTAAAACCACCTCCCACTTGTATGACGTTGTTTTGATCTATCACTTGCGACACGGCTTGATATACGGAAAAGCTGCGCTTCATCCGGCCGTCAGCGGCTTCACGCTCTGCGGATAAAAACGCGTCTGTTGGCGCGAGTGTATCTCGAGATAGGCTCACCGAGCCCAATAACGTGGTGTGATTATCCAGAATATTCAAAGTGCCATCCGCCCCCACCGCGACAGACTGATAGTCGTTTTCAAACGACATGGCCAAGTTACCGCCGAGTGAACCATCGACCTTACCGCTGAAGTAACGCGTCGGTGCCAATTTCAGATCGACACGGCTTTCATCAATACTCGCGCCACTCATCAGCACCACGCTTTGCCCTTCGGCATTTTGGTATGTCTGCATGGGTGATGCACCGCTCATGGTTTCGTACTGCAACTCACTGCTAAGATACCAATCTCCGGCTAAAGGACGACGATACCCCACTTGATGAACATCAATGGCATAACGTTCTGTCGTTTCCGAAAAAGTACGTTCCTCTGGAAGGTCACTCTCTTGATACTGACTGAAGCGGTAGCTAATCGCGGATTCTGTCGGTGCTGATTCCGCATGAACCGGAAGAGCCGCCGCTGCTGCTAGGGCGGCCAGCGAATTTAATGTTGTTTTTTTCATCATTAATTACAGCCGCAGCCACCTCCTGCCGCTCGGCCACCACCGGCGGTGCCTTCTTTCGAGAAGGAAATATGACTATCCAGCGAGGCTTTCAATGAATCAGGCTGCCAAGCCATTACATCTTTAGCCAAAGTACCGCGCTCCCATGGCTCTACCGTACTGCATGCCGACAGCGCCATAACAACAGAACACAGTGAAATCACTTTTAACATCAAACCCTCGTTACCCGAATATCCGGAAAGGTGACACATTAATAGGGTAGGTACCGGCCAAACTCGAACCACCAACACCAAGCTTTTCTCGCAACGCAAGATTTACGTGTTCCGGAGTCATGACCGCACCGGCATCGTCTGCGGCGCCTGTGGTGAAGTTAATTGGGCGCGACATAAATTCGCTCGTCGACGCACCAAACACTCGGCCACCGGTAGTTTCTGGCTGAATCACCATCATGCTGGTAATTGGCCAATGGTCTTTGCCATTACCCGAGTTGTAATAGGGCGTACGACCAAAATCAGAGCCGATGACCACGGTGGTTTTATCTTTAATTCCAGCAAACTCAAGTGCTGCCATTAAGAAGTGAACCCCCTCAAGCAAGTCACCCAAGGCCGGATACGCGGACGCATCGTGATTGCCATGCGTATCAAAACCACCCACATTCAAATTAGCACTCGCCGTCAGACCCGCCGCCATCGCAGCAGCAACCACTTCGGCTTGGCTTTTTAAGCTATTTGCACGGTTGGCGTTCCAGTTGTCGTCACGCAGTACATTGTCCTGAATAAGATCAAGTTGCGTGGTGAGCTCACCAAGGTTGCTGGTTTCACTACGCACACCCAACAACTGGGCCAGCTGTTTGCGTCGTAAGGGCAGAGTTTCATTCGCCAACTGACGCTGCAAACGCGCCGACTGCGCATCCAGAACATGCTGATAAATATCCGTACTGCGATCTCTGGTGCGATACAAAAAGCCTCGGTCGTCACTGTAATCATTGGCATCCGCCACCTGACTCACAAAGCCAGCACTACTGGCACGAGCACGAGCCACCAAGGAGTCCGTAAAGTCGTAGCCGCCGTTACTGATATATGCCATCGGCAGATTAGGACTGGTCGCGGCAGCGTAATACGCAGCAAGGCTTGGATAACCCATTTCTTCATTTCCTGACCAAACAAAGCGATTACCGGTATCGTGATTATTGGTGCCGGTATCAATACCGTTAATGACCGTCAGGTGATTGCCGTAGGTATTAAAGAAGTTATCAAACTGATCGTTAATCCGAGCACGCACTAATTCATCGTTCGATACGCCTTCAGGAATCGCACTCCAGCGAATCTCACCAAAGGCTTTGTTGTTATCTAACGCCACAGAATTGGTAGAACCTTCGAAGCGATCCGACTCATCTTGATACGCTTGGTTTAACCCCTTTGGGTCACAAATCGAGGTTGGATCCCAACCGCCACTGGCATTCACGACCACCACAAATTTATCCGGTGCCGCCGCGTGTGCTTTCGGTGACCACAACGGCGCTTGTGCGGTGAGGCCAGCAGCAGCCATGACTTGTAAAAAGTGTCGACGTTTCATAGTGGCCTCCTCACTCAAAAATAAAGCGATAATCAGACATTAAATAAGTAAGCACGGCTGTCCACGCACGAATGCTGTAGTACTCGTCCTCGGTGATACGCTCCTCTTCTGGCAAGCTATCCCCAGTTCGACCATCCGGCTGGCGCTCCCAGCGAGCACTACATTCCCATTCCAACCATGTGCCTAACGAGGGGTCAAAATTTTGAGATGATTCAAGCATTGCTTGACCTTCGGTCAACACGGCGTCAAACAAGTCATAGGTCACTGAAACCTCTTCACTATCGAGGGCGAGATCTTCGCCGAGCAATACCCAATGTAAGTACTGGATGTTTTGACGAATACGTTCAATCGAACCTGGGCTTAGGTTTCCTTCTTGATTGCGTGGCAGCGTTTCGATTTCAATATGAGGGAACAGCTTGCGTTGGCTGGTCTCGTTTAAAAAATCATAAGCTGCTGAGCGGCACGCCATCTCCGTCGCCATGCGATGTTGAATCGCAATGATTAAGCCACCCGGCTCTTTAATGCGCTCGGTAATACTGTCCGAATCCATGCCGCCATACATGATGCGATTATCTTCAGAGCGGAATTCGTCCCAACCAAAACCCACAATGGCCTGCAGCTTAATTTGCATTTGCTCGGGGCTTAAGAATCGCGTGGCACCAATGTGATCATTCACCTGCAAGGTCTCAGCATCTAGGCTCGCGGCCCGGTAATAAGGGCTCAGTAACAAGGCCTTCACCGCGGCTTTGATATCCCAATTACTTGCAATCAGGACATCACTCACTCCATTGAGAATCGCGCGCTGGCTATTGTAAGCAAGCTTATCGGCTTCGGTGGCGCTATCCAGTGGTGCTGGCAACAGGGCTTGGCCAATAAAGCCTTCATATAAGGTGCGTACGGTGGCACGCGCAAAACGAGGATCTTTGCTGATTTCCTCACCCAACCACTGCAGTAGATTGCGAAAATAGCCGCCTTGCCCTGAAATAGGCGTGGACGCGCCACCCAATCCCGGCGCTTCGATGTCTGAACTGTCCCAATTATTGTCAGAGCTACTTCCTGTGACGATATATTGACCACGATCGGTCCAGTGCTGAAATGACGATGACACAGGGTCCATTACTTGATGGCAGGAATAACAGGCAGGATCGAGTAACGTCGGATTACTTACCCCCGACCCGATGCCATCCTCGGGACGTTCGCCCTCAATCGCTAAAATATCTGTATCTAAGAAGAAGTCGTACACCTTCCGTGCGCGATGACGATTACGATTCGTGTTTGTAGTAGGGAATCGATTTAGGAACATCGCCGAGGTCAGTACACCCGCATGAGGTACACCTCCTAGTTCATGTTCTAAATTTTTGGTGATACGAGCGGGCTTGTAGTCAGTGGGGTCATAGAATATCTGCACGCCGTTTTCATCGCAGACCGCCTCACTCAATTGCCGAAATGACGCGTTCACATCCACCAACTCGGCTTCATACACTTGTTGGCTATACCAATTCACCATCATAAAATCAGCGGTCACATACAAGGTATGTGGTAAGTCATTTTCGGCGGCATAACGCACAAGTTCTAGCGGTTCACGTGCGACGGAATCATTAGTCACCGTTCGCATACAACCACGGATACTACTCAACTCATCCCCCGCGTAAGCATCGTTGTACCACTTACGGGCGGGGTAGTCGCCGCTGTCCAGCAGGTTAATGCCGCCTTCGTATAAATTCTGAGAGAGGTACTTATCCGTCAATAACTGATCATTAAAGACTGACATTAAGGCCTGATAAAATTGCTCCCCTTCAACCACACTATCTAACGCTTGATTCAGACCCGTTTCAGCATCTTCAGCCACCATCGTCAGCTCATTCGACGTGGGAAGACGCCCCGCCAACTGCAACGAGGCTTTGCGTAGGGTAAGCGCTGCTGACTCATTCGCAACACCGTGAATCGTAGCAAGGGCATCCGCTAAGTTTTGACCATTAAACGCATAAAGAATGTATTCCGCAGTGTCCGTTGCACAGTCATCAACGCATGCTTCAACCTCGCCAATCGGCATAGTGCGGCTGATTTCATCAGACAATACAGCAAAAGACGAACAGGTAGCGCAACCCACTAATGACGGACCAACCGAGGTGCCATTGCCATCAATACCGTGGCAAGAAGAACATTGCTGAACGTAATGCGCTTGGCCTGCAGCATTAAATCCGTCATCGACAAGGTCACCAGAATACTGGCTATCGCAGCCAGTCAGGGCGGCCAGAAGCATGACAATAAACACTAAGGCTCGGGGTAAATTCATAATTATCCTCGCCTAGCGTCATCCACTAGGCCCTACTTAAAATCAGGGAACCGATCTTATAGCAGCCGCCTAGTTGAAAAAATGTGACCCGGTTTGAAAAACCCCAGATTTGATGGGGTTGATACTTTTTCACTACCGCAAATGCGCCATTGTGATGAAACTGCCCGATTAATTAATAAACGGTAGTTATTTCAATGAGACAGTCTATCCACCAAGTTGTGCTGGTTCCTTTAGAAGAGACCTATATACTGCGCGCATATGCTCAGAGGTTGACCATGTCTTCACGTTCCGCTTTTTTCCCTTTATTGGCTGCTGCGATCGCACTGGTTGTGGTTCACGGCTTTGGCCGTTTCATCTACACGCCGCTCATACCCTTGCTCGTAAGTGATGGCTTACTTACCCTTCAGCAAGCAGCACAGTTGGCTACCTGGAACTATGTCGGGTATCTAAGCGGAGCCATGATTGCCCTGTTTGCCTACCAAAATGGCTGGGGGCGAAGCGCGCTACTGACAGGAATATTAGGCAATGCTGTCATCACGATATTGCAAATAGGTGGCGACGATTACCTCTATATGGCCGGGCTTCGCTTGTTTAATGGCATCACCAACGGTGTTGTATTTGTATTGGCCCCAGCACTGGTATTGGAATGGCTCGCGGCACGGAACAAAGCCACTTTAAGTGGCCTGATGTATCTCGGCGTTGGAGCGGGGTTGCTTGTGAGTAACCAGATCGTTGAGAGCACGGCGATTTGGCTAGAAGGTAATGACCGCTGGATACCCGCCGCTATGGCCAGTATTCCACTGGCTCTTTGGTCTGGAATTTATCTCTTCCGCCTCAGCTCAGGCGATGCCCCAGTGAGCCGCGATGATCACTCCGCCTTGTGGGACAAACAAAGCACCCCGCTATTCTTATCGTATTTTGGCGCAGGGCTTGGCTATATATTGCCCATGACCTTCCTACCTGCCGTTGCTCAAGAGTGGAACATCGCGGTTAGCCCTAGTCCGTGGTTGATTGTCGCGCTCGCGTCAGTGCCTGCGATTTTCATCTGGAACTCACTGGGAAATCGTATGGGAGATCGCAACGCGCTGGTCTTAAATTACGCGGTGCAAGCCATCTCAGTTGCCGCCATTTTACTGCTGCCAAAAACAGTGGAAGGCTTATGGATTTGTGCCGCGCTCATGGGCGGAAGTTTTCTGGGGGCGGTATTTCTAACACAACGACTGGCTCGTACTCTGCACCCGCACCAAGGGCCACGATTGAGTGCTGCATTGATTGCCTTGTACGGCGTTGCTCAGTTGCTCGGGCCGATCGTCGCGGAAGCTGGCATCCACATGGGTGCGACACTGGCGTCGACCTTTATTTGGGGATTGGGGGCGTGTGTTTGGGCGCTGGTGCTGATGTTGTGGGTGCCAAAAGCAGGACGCGTTCACTCTTAAGCTGAATTAAATTCGATCTACTTCAGCGCGTTTAACATGCCACTGTGCGCAAGCACGTATTATCTTCAAGTACTCATTATTATTTCGTGTAAATACGCTGAAGACCCAGCTCTAAACCAAACAGTTTGAACACCTGATTCAAAGAGTTGACCGTCGGGTTACCTTCGTCCATTTCAATCGCTGCCAAAGTACGACGCGAGACACCACATAATTCCGCAAATTCATGCTGATTTAAACGCGCGATATGCTTACGTAAAATACGGGCAGCGCCACCAAACGTTAACTGGCCAGAAGAGAGTGATTGCTCGACCAAAGCCAACAGTTCAGCTCGTGACATGTGAGCCAGCTCGCTATCTGAAAAATCGGTTATCCCGATCATGGCAACAGACCCCATGTTTTTAAGCGCTCCTCAGTACCAGATAAATTTAAACTAGCCACGTGATGATTAAGTACTTCATGCGGAACGTCACACTCCTCAGCTAAACGTTTTAACGGGGCCAGTTTTTTGGCAAAATTACAAAGACCGCTCCACAAAGCGTCGCTATTAACTTGGGTGGCGGCACTGGCTTCCTCACAGATCCCACGCCAATCATATCGTCCGCCCAGTTCATTCTCATTACTCCAGCGACTGGTGCGAGTAATGCCAGAGTCATCCAATACCATTGGCGCCAAATCGTAAATAGGCGCCAATTGCAAGCCTCTACGCCAACGAATAATTGAGGTGTTACGGCCGTGATTATCGCTATTTCCCAATAGGATATTGAGAAGATCACGTTGCAAATATTCAATAACCAACTCCTCTATTTCATCCCCTTGATCAGCATCTCTCCAATCATCCGCGAGTTGTTTTAAATAAATACGATGTGGTACCGAAGCGCCCGGCTCTGTGTTGCCAACCAGCGAGTAGAGTGATTCGATGGCACAACGAGTAATATCGTCAGAATTTTTAAGCCTGTCAAAGCGGGGCAACCAAAGGCTAGGTGTGGTGATGTGCTTCTCTTCATCAGCAGCAAAATAATTCACGCCTGCTGATTCAGATTGATTGGTTACATAGCCGGGATGACCCACAACATTTAAACCAAGGTATTTAGCGATTCGATAATACGCAGCTTCAGTTTCTAGCACTAAAATATCCGAGGCTAAAGGGCGACCTTGCTTAGAACTTTGGCTAGAACTTTGACGCGGGAATTTAACGAGAAAAAATGCGGATGCATCACTATCAGGTAACGAGGCTTCGGGATAATACAGTCCATCTTGGCCACGAATCAGCTGGAATTTAGGCGCATCACCGCCGGCCCCTGATGCACCACCGACGGCGGCACCATTTTCACGGGCGTAGTCTAGAAAATGGGTATCGCGCGAAAGGATATCCGCCATCGGAAAACCAAGAGGAGTAACCTCACTACCTAAACAACTCTCTTTGACTCTCAAATTACCGATAGGCGAACGCGACCCTAACCGCAACAAATGCAGATCCTGCTGAGCGCCATCACTGAGATTTTCGCGCTGCAACCAATAGCGGCGACCAGCCCCCATTGGCATAACATCAAACAAGAAAGCAGGCCATGTATCACATTCATGTGGGAAGAAATCGATGGGATAACGCATACTGACACGCGCCGCTAAATTGCTTTGGTGTTTTGCTACATATGAAGCGTTGTATTCTAGACTCACACGCCCGTGACGGCCTTTTTCAGGCTCATAGAAAGAGAGTTCGCAGGCATCCTGCCAATGACCATCAAGGTAAGTCTGAAGCGTTAAGGTTTCCATAGGCTCATTCGATAATGCAATTTACTGCACTATTATTACTCTTAAGATATAAAAAGTGCAATATAAAGCACTTAAGGCACCTCTGATTAATGCAGTAGTGCTGCGCGTGAGTCCTGTAACGCTTTAGATCGAGGCGTTGATCGAAGTTAATGGCGGGTCCTTAATAAGGTCAACAACAAAGATGTAAAGTGTCTACAGGTCACGCCCTTTGGGGCTTTCAGGAAAACACCATTTCTACGTTGCTACTTTTTGACGTGACCCGCCATGCCTTCAAAGTAGCGCCTTGAACTGCCATTTTCCTGAAAGCCGCAGCCTCCTCTGCATTAATCAGAGGTGCCTTAACTCTCAGGATATTGATTTTCAGTGCAATATATTGCGTCTATTAAACAAGGAGCGGTTGGATGTAAATGAAACATGAGGGCTGACTCAGTAGTAGTATCGATACGCGACGCTGAAAGAATTCATCGACATGTCTTTAGACGTTTTTCGTTCAGCCCCAAAGGTGAGTAACCCTGATCGACCCAGCTCGATACTGTGATCAAACTTACCGTAATAATAAGACTCACCAGTAGCAGGTAGGGTACTGCCAATCTTTAACCAACTCTTCATCGCGCCTACTTCGTATATCCACAACCCCGCTTGGGGCCTCAGGTATGGAATAAGCTGATCAGAAGTCACCTGCAACCCAGCCCCAAGCATAGCGAACGTGCCAATATCCTTACTCGCTTTGTATGTAGTGCCGACACCCGCCTCTGCGCCTAGATTCATTCTCTCATCCACACTAGCAACTGAATCACGACTAAACGCAAGACTGAAATACCCTGAAACGCCGCCTGTTAATTTGTCGCGAGGATTCAGCGCCAAGGTTTCATAAAGAGTCCAACGATTAAGCTGAATACCTTGACCATCAAGACCTGCCCGCAAACTTAATTCAGATAAACGTAATACGCTTTCACCAAAGTAATTACGGTTGTTGTCTAATAAATCATGAGCTGCAGGTAGCCAATTGAATGTTACCCAATCACCTTGATCCGTTCGCTGCCAACCGGTACTGACATGAGAGTCTGGGGCTGACTGAAGCGGATCACGATAGTCCGTCAATTCCAAACTCACTTCTGGCCACGCCACACTAGCCGTTTGTAATTGTTCATAATGCTGGCCGCTAATCTCAGACCCGACTGCCCGATAACGGGCAAGTTTTTTAGCCAATGCTTGTGTAAGCGGCTGCTCTACATTGACGTCACCGCCACTGGCGACCCACGTATCCGCTAGCTCAGCTTCATCGTTACTCATAAACTCCTGAAGCATGCTGATTTGCCAGCGATCTGACGCGATCACGCGACGTTCACTGATCAAGGTGTGCTTGTCGGCATAACGGACAACATCGATAGGGCCAACCCAATCTCGACGCTCTTCGTTGTCATCAACTTCCAACCTTACAAGATCAAGCGATAATGTCGCGCAGTTATGAGACTGAAAAAGATATGGAATCTCCGCACCGCCCAACTCCCACATATGCGCTTGGATCATTTCAAGCTGTGCTGCAGAAAACGCTAAAGGGTAGCGCCATACGTTGCGCTGCTCGGTAAATAAGTACTTATTCAGTGATTGTGACAAGGGCTGCACGATAAAGAAGCCCGGTTTACCACTGATTAACGTGTCTGCAATTAATGACGCTGGGTTAGCAAAATCCAAGGTGGTAAAGAATGACGCCGCGTGATCAACTTTATTACCATCAGAGTTAACACCAGACATCGAAAGCATGACATGCCCCATAATGCTGCTCGGCTGTGTTAAGTGCTCCGAGGCGAAAATAATGCTCATGGTGTCGACAGGCACCCGCCTTTTAAACTCTAAATACTCTGGGCACGACTTAAACGAATCCGCCTCTGATTCTATTCCCCCTTCTTTAACAAGGCGTAAATAACGTGCGGGGAAGCGGCAACGTGCTGTTGGATATTTTGATAAAAGAGCAAGGCTATTTCTACGAATGTCGTCCACAGACCGCTCAGACTGATCACTGGTCAGAAGAAACTGCTCATCATAAATCTGTGGGGTACCTTCATGAAAATGAAGTAACTTCGCCCAGTAGCGCAGCTGGTCGGAAGTCAGAGGCTTGGCCTCGATCGCCATCGAAATGAAAGAAAAGAAAGTTACGAGAAGAACAAGGAAGGCTAGGTCTTATCATTCGATCGAGAGTCTTTACGTGCAGTAGTTCACTCTTCCCACTTTGATCAAACCCGTACAAGTTTCATTAAGGGTTCAAAGGAATACAAGGCAGGTTTTCTTCCAGCGGCTTCTTCTATGGTATGGATGATGTCATGTTCCAATAAAATTCTGGTAAACCGGGCGGCAGTGGGGGCCGGGATGCCGCTTTTGGAGGTAAATTTGTTATTTCTGAATACCGGATTAGTAAATAAATAATCCAACGCCGTCAGACTCCACTTCGATGATAATTTGTCTGTGAAAATCTGCTTCATGTTTTCATACAGGCTGCGGATTTCTTCGGCAATCCGTAAGTTCCGAATGGCCTGTTGCTCTATAGCATCAAGAAAAAACTCACACCACTCGTTCCAATTGCTATGCTCGGATACTTGGCGCATGGCATCAATGTAGGCGTCTTTATTGTCTTCAAAATAAGCACTTACATAAAAATGCGGTGCCGATATCGTTGCCGACTGCCACAGCATCAGCGTAATAAGCATTCTGCCGATACGGCCATTACCGTCTTGGAAGGGATGTAAGGCTTCAAACTCGACATGAGACAGCGCCGATTTAATCAAAGCAGGGTGCGCGCTTTCGGCCATATATTGGAATAAAACATCCAAACCATCCTGGAGCTTTTCAGGGCGAACAGGAACAAACAAAATCTTTCGTTTCGTACGATCAGCCAAATAATTTTGTTCTATTTTAAATTCACCCGGCGATTTTGATGCCCCGCGTCCAAATGATAAGAGGCGCTGATGAATGGCTTTAATCATTGACTGAGATATCGGGTAACCATCCGTCATTGCTTCCTGAGCGGCCTTGAGTGCACGTTGGTACAGTATGGTTTCGATAACTTCTACGCGTACATGAGAAGTATCCGTCGAGTCGTTTTCATAATCGGCTTCGTACTTCAAAATTTCATCCATGGTACTGACCGTCCCCTCCATACGAGAGGAGATAACCGCCTCCTGATTTCGTAACGGGGCCAGAAGGATCTCGCTGTTATGCATGTTTTTCAGCATCTGATCATAACGAGCTATCGCGTCTGTGGCTCTAATCAGGCTACTGACAAAGCATCCATAGTCTAAATCTTTCGGAGGAAACTGATCATAGTGATAGTGCACGGCATCGTTCAGATTTAGATCCATAACTTTCTACGGCTCCTCGGAGTGTATATCTACTGATGAATAATTTTGACTATCATATTATTAGTTTTTTGAATATCAAAAAACAAGGATAGTGATAATCAAAGCATTTTGATGCAAATATATGATATTCAAAGTACGTTGTTCATCACTTTTTTACAAATATGATATTCAATAAAGTTTGATGATCACAAATGAACGACAAACGCCCTTGTCTATCATATTTCCAAAGATATGATAAACAAGGGCGTTTTATATCGAATTGAAGGCTTTACAGTCTTAAAAGTTTCTAGGTTTCTAGATTTTTAAGCACTCATCTTACCCGCCAGGTTGCGCTTCTTAAGATGAATCAGTATCTGACTGATCGCCGCCGGGGTAATACCGGAAATACGAGAAGCCACACCTAAGGTTTCAGGCTGCATGGTTTGCAGCTTTTGCTTCACTTCGTTCGATAGACCACCAATGGCTTCGTAATCGAGATCGGTGGGCAGTAGGGTGTTTTCATAACGACGCAGCTGTTCAATTTCATCTAACTGGCGTGCGATGTAGCCATCGTATTTGGCTTGAATCTCAACTTGCTCGGCCACTTGTGGGTCCGCCACTGGCTCGCCTTTTAGTGACGCTACTTGGGCGTATTTTAGGCCTGGGCGTTTAAGCAAGTCGTGCAGGTTGTATTCGTGACTGATAGCACCTTCGCCCATACCTTCCAGAGCAGTTGCTTCTGCACTTTTTGGCTGAATCCATGTGGTGCGTAAACGCTGCGCTTCTTGTTCGATGCTTTCACGCTTGGTAGTGAAAGCCGCCCAGCGTTCATCATCCACTAACCCTAATTCACGGCCAACTTCGGTTAAGCGCAAATCAGCGTTGTCTTCTCGCAGCACTAGGCGGTATTCCGCGCGACTGGTGAACATACGGTAGGGTTCTTTGGTGCCCATAGTAATGAGATCATCCACCAATACACCAATATAAGAC
>OJBE01000043.1_pt1 | contig 54906 bp, 49 predicted proteins | sample 1590521 | NCBI WGS metagenome assembly OJBE01 (sample SAMN05416807, study PRJEB24817) | seawater metagenome | isolation source: Sea water | place: Canada:Atlantic | collected 2013-07
GAGAGACGCAGTGGTAGTAGGGCGTCGCTTCGAGCGAGATCAGTTCCTTCCTTGGTTTAGGCATATGTGCCTCCTGATACTAGTTTCTTGGTATTACCGTACAGGAATTGCCCTCACTTTAAAATCAGGCATTATTATTAGAATGATTGTCCTGAGATTTCCCGAGCTCATTATACAAAGGAAAGTGTATGTCTCGATTATTGTTGAAAATTTTAACTGTAATGTTATCTGTGATGCTATTTCCAAATGTGATGGCAGAGAATAAAGTTGAAGTGCCCTATGAAAAGTTTGATCAAGACAAGTTCAGGTCATTCTTGCGTGAGTATCTTTTCAGAAGTTATACGGATGAAAACGGTGTTCATATTGAATCTGTTCTATCTGCGCTGGGTGCTTTATCAGGTTTTTCGTTACAACAAGGCATTCGGGAAGACTTGATCATTAAAGGTGGCAATGAAGAGGGTAAGGTTTTTACCATTATTGAAACTAAAGATGGTAATAAATATTTCTTTGGTTCTATATTTGATGAGCCGTTATACGATACGAGAGAGGGCCAGATTTCGGTATGGTCTCTTGTCGGTGGTGGTGCTCAAAAAGCTGGTGCTTCAAGTTTACCCGACGTATCTGCTCTAGCTAAAGCAAATGCAAGTGCAATTGGTAATGAAGATTATGGTAATTTAACCGTTCCGCTTATGAATCAACCTATAGATCACCCAATAGATGCAATTAAAAAGCATTGGGACTTCACAAAAAAAATTCTCCAAGCCAAGGGGGCAGAGCCTTTGTTTTGGAGCTGGGAAATTGCTTTAGTCGCACAAGATATTATTATTGCGGGTAAAAGTGTAATCGACCCTAAGTTAGCCGCTCAAATTGTTATGGAACCTGCTATTTCAATGTCAAAAATTGATCCTTCTAAAATAAACTGATTAGCTATGCGATCTCCTGGTTGAATCTAGTCGGTCGTGTTTAAAAACGAGCCTTTGTATAGATAGACTGAGGCGGCTATAACTTCTCCTGAGCATTAGTGACTTTAGTCACTAGTTCGGCACGTGTTCCTTATGCATTATTATTTTTTCTGTGTTAATTCTGGCGTTTTTTAGCTATCTGAAATTGACGAGGTCGTATGAATAAAATAATAACAATATCTGCTCTTTCTCTCGCTTTATGTGGCTGCTATTCCAACCCTGAGATGGTTCTAGAGTTGAATGGTGGTGACGGTGAGTGGCGCTTCTATGATCAAGGCTTTCCTACTAACTTACGCCTGACGGATGATGGCCGACCTGATTTTTCTGGGTTTCCCCATCGTTTGTTTTCGCCTTTGGTGTCTCAGTTTTCACGAGAGGCGGAGCGTTATGAGCATATGACGGGGTATGCACCGGATACTTCTGTGTATATTCGGTTTTCAGGGTCATTTGAGCCTGATGAATTCCCTTTACCGCAATCGCCTGATTATTTTGCCAATACATCTTCACCTATTCAGTTAATTGATATCGATCCTGATTCTGCATTGCGCGGTACACGTTATCCTATTGATGTGAATTTCCGTTATGAGGAGGATGAGTACCGTCCTGGGTCTTTGTTTGAGGCGGTTCCTGTTGGGCGTGTGCAGCAAGAAAATACGACGTATGCGCTGATTATTACTCGTGACATTGTTAGTGATTATATTGGTGAATATGCGCCTGACCTTGAAGCTAACCCTGTGTTAACAGCGTTATTGAAGGGTAAAAATCCGCGCTTTAAAGATTTATTTATCACGTCTAAGAATGCTGAAAAGGCGTTGCAGGTTTACGCGCCTTTGAAAGCGCAATTAGAACTTGAGGGTATTGATCCTGAGGATGTCATTGCGGCGGTTGTGTGGACGACGGGGCAAGTCTCTAGCAAAGCATTTTCATTAGGGCAGGTGATGTCTGAGTGGGAGCTGCCCGAGTTGTTAACGGATTGGACTATGACGAAAGATATGCCAGAGTTTTGTGTTTTTGAGGCTCAATGGCGTGTACCTGGGTTTCAAAAAGGGTTATTTCCTTATCCCGCACCAATATTTGGCGGTGATTTTGAATACGACTTAAATGGTGAGCCGATTAGACAATATTGGCGAGAAACTCCAGTGGTATTAACGATTCCTAAAACGCCTATGCCGGCTACTGGTTATCCTATGTTGTTATTTCATCATGGAACACATGGGTTGGCTGAGCATGTTTGGTCTAGAGGCAAGGAGCCTGTTGCTGGTGAGATTAGCACGTACGGTTCGCCCGGACATATTTCTGCTTTGCGAGGCTGGGCCGCTGCTGGTATGGGAGGGCACTTTGGTCATGATCAACAAATCGATATCGGGTTATACGATGCCATTTCTGAAATGGTCGGTATCCCAATGAACTTACTGCAATATAATCTTTATAACCCGCAGGGTTTTAGAGACAACATGCTACAGCAAGTCTCGGAGCGAATTCTATTTCGTCGATTGATTGAGCAGGTGAATATAGATACTTCAGCCTGTGTAGGCAGCCATCAGGGGGGCTCTTTTTTTAATGGTGATCAAATGGCTCTTATGGGGCAGTCATTGGGGGCATTTACTGCTGCTGCTCAGGTTTCTGTCGACCCTGCGCCGTTAACGGCGTTTATCGGCACTGGGCCTGGCACTTATAATATGCCTTTTATTTTTCAAAATAAGCAGGACGCTGAAGGTGCTGCTATTGGCAATATTCTCGAACCTCTTTTCTTTTATACTGAGGTAGACGATATCGTTGAAGATCGTTTTCACCCGGTGTACGCACTGAGCGAACAGCCGAGCGGGCCTTCTAATACTTCTTTTATGTTATCTCAGCGAGATCAACAGAACCAAGCAGGCAGGGCACCTTTTCATAGTTTGTTAATTTTTGGCCATGAAGATTATTCGGTGCCTTTTAGCTCTCAGAAAACGTTAGTGCGTGCGTTAGGTAGTGATATGGCAGGGTCTGAACTAGATGTACCGTCTGAGTTTAGCTTGCTTGATGCAGCAATGGCAGCAGGAGGAACTGCTATTGATTATCCGGTGAGTGGTAATGGTCAGTTCGGGGAGACGAACGTTTTTGTTCGATATGATGAGGATGATATTAAAACTGGGCACCACGTTATGATTCAGTATGAAGCTCCCAAGCATCAGATTGGTTGTATGCTCCAAGATATATCTGCCGGACTAACGCCTGTGATTGTGGAAGGTGTCGCGATTGATGGTGATTGTGCGAGTGGCCCGTCATTGATGAAAACCGTTCAACAGGAGCCTTTTTAACTCTGATGGCTATTAAGTAGTCGTGTGATTTATTTAATGTAACGGGGAAGCATGTGTTCCTCTTAACCAATCAGTGCATCGGAGAAATAGGTTTTAAATGCGCTGTGTTTATTACTCTGGTAATGGTTGTTATTCCAGAGTAATGAAATAGGTTGAGCTGGAAAATTACTATCCGGAAAAATCTGTATTAACTCTCCCTTGATTATTTTATCTTTTGTCATGAGGTCTAACATCATGGCAATTCCGCTGCCACATACTCGTTGGGGCTTTGACAATAACGTTATTCCGGGCTGGTCCGAAAGTGCAACACAAGCGCGGGTGAGCCTTGAAGCGCTTCGTAAGTTTAGTGAATTATCTCCTGATGTTCGTGTGATATATGGGCATGAGCAATAAAGTCATAAATTAGTGACTAAAGTCACTATTGTTTTATTTGCGAATTGTAGATGATGGCCGGTTGTTGGCTGTTTTTGTATATTAGGTGTATGTCATGGATAGAATTAAAGACTTACCAGGACTAGCGAAGAAGAGTGAAGATGCTCTTGCGCTGGTAGAAATTTATACGGTTGATGATCTGCGCGCTATTGGGCCTGTTATGGCTTTTTATCGGTTGCGTTTGCTGGCGCGAGAGAGTGAGAAGTCGGGGCCGAGTTTGAATTTCTTGTATGCGCTTGTGGGCGCTGTGAACAATATGAATTGGCTTGAGGTGGCGCGAACTCAAAGAGAGCAATTACTGGCCGAGTTGGATAGTTTGGAGCAAATGGAGCGTTTATTTGCGTAAGAAGGTTTATATTAACGCCGAGCTAAAGGCTTGATAAAAATGCGGACACTTCTATCGAAGCTGGCCCATGGATCGCTTCTTTAAACGCAGCCGCACCGTTGGATGGTTCTAAGTTAATTTCGATGGTTCGTGCGCCTACTGAGTTGGCGACCTCCACAAACCCTGCTGCGGGGTAGACGTTTCCGGAGGTTCCTATGCTGATAAATAGATCGCAATTTTCTAACGCTTGATAGATTTCATCCATAAATAATGGCATTTCACCAAACCATACGATATGCGGACGCAGTCTAGGTTGTTGGCAGCATTCGCAGTGGCTATGTTCTGTGATGTCAGACGTTTGCGAATGTATTTTATCGGTATGGATACAGCGTGATTTAAGCAGTTCTCCGTGCATATGTATCAGTTTGTTGGAGCCAGCCAGGCTGTGCAGGTGATCGACATTTTGGGTGACCAGTAAAAACTCGCCCGCAAACGCGGCTTCAAATTCGGCCAATGCGATATGAGCAGGGTTGGGCTTTACATCGTTGAGTTGTGCTCGGCGAGCATTGTAAAAACGCTGTACCAGTTCTGGGTTGCGTTCAAACGCTTCTGGTGTGGCGACATCTTCGAGGCGATGGTTTTCCCATAAACCGCCGCTGTCGCGAAAGGTGTTGATGCCTGACTCTGCTGAGATGCCGGCTCCGGTGAGCACTACGATGCGTTGGTGCTTGGTGTTTTGCATAGCAGTACTCTCCATTTATTTTTTGATTGGCTGCTCTTCAAAATGGTCTGAGAAAAAGGCGCGAATTTCATCGCGACGAGCCATGCCATCGCTATAGCCTAAATCAATCAACGCTTTGCAGAAACCCTTAGAGAACAGCAAATAACTGAGAATCCCGGAGCCGTTCTGGCCTGCGTTTCCGCTGCCACCGAGGGCCATTTTTAGCGCGCGGGGTATTTCATGAGCGTGTTCCCCGGCGATTTGGTCAATGGAACGACTCGGGTTAATTTCGAGCAGGTCGATGGTTTTTAATTCCATACCTTGTGCTTTGCGAATCTCTTCAGGGATTTTCTCAACGGTGCGATTAATGCGACTAAGGCGTTCCACGTCGGCTTCCATACTGTCGAGGAAGGCGGCGTTTAGCATGTGCCCCATAATTTTTGCTGGGCTAGGGTAGGAGGGATTTTCTCGTATGTGCTCTTTGCGTTTGTGGGCAATACCGCTCACACCGATAACCATTACTTTTTCGGCACCTAAGTGCAGTGCCGGGCTGATTGGAGCCAGCTGACGAACGGCCCCATCAGCGTAGTATTCACCGTGAAGTTTTACCGAAGGAAAAATCATGGGGATGGCAGAGGAGGCCATGAGATGATCAAGGGTAACGCGAGTACGTTTTCCTATTCGGCGATGACGATCCCAGTTGGTGATGCTGTAGTGGCCTTGAAAAAAGGCGACGGATTCTCCACTGTCTAAGCCTGAACAGTTTACGGCAAGTGCGTGTAAAGCGCCGTTGTCGATAGCGCTTTGTATTTGATCAAATTTAATGGCTTCGTCCAGTAAGTCGCGCAATGGTTGGTTATTGAGCAAAGAGACTGGGTCGTTTTTAAAGCGACGACCAATGATCAATGAACGCATGATTTTCATGAGACCGTGAGAGATGCCCATAAAATCCGTGCGATAAATCTGCTCTGGTGTGAAGTGCATCCAGATGCGTTCGAGGTGTTTAATGCCTATGCGGTAGTTTTCTGCATAGCTTGCCAACGCGACACCGTTGATGGCTCCAGCGGATGTTCCAGAAATTATGTCAAAAGGGTTGTAGTGGCCCTTTGGGAGAATCTTATGTATCGCTTTCAGAACACCTACTTGGTAGGCCGCTCGTGCACCACCACCGGATAGTATGAGTCCTGTCTTTTTTACTTCCAATTCTTCTACTCTGCTAGGGCCTGCGTCATCTGCGAGTATAGTGCATAATGACTTAGATTGTGATGATCTGGTTATTAGAGGCGCGTTTTATATGTTCACTGGTATTGTTCAGGCCCGTTTGGCGGTGAGTGAAATTCTTAAGAAAGAAGATTTCGCTTCCTTTGTTTTTGATTTTTCTCCGGCATTAATTGAAGGTTTACAAATTGGTGCGTCGGTCGCCATTAATGGTACGTGTTTAACGGCACGAACGATCGATGGTTTGCGGGTTAGTTTTGATACCATCGGCCAAACTTTGAAGGTCACTAATCTTGGTACTTTAAATGCGGGCGATATTGTGAATATTGAACGCGCAGCAAAGTTTGGTGATGAAATTGGTGGTCATGCGTTATCTGGTCATGTGATGGATCAGATTAAGGTGCTTGAGATTATCGAGACGACCAATAATCTTGTGGTGTGGATGGAACGCCCGGATCACCTTGCGCCGTATTTGTTGAACAAAGGGTACGTGGCTCTAAATGGGTGTAGTTTGACGATTGCGGAAGTAGAAGGCGGTCGTTTTTCTGTGCATTTAATTCCTGAGACCCGCGATGTCACGACGTTTGGGCTGATTCAGCCGGGGGATGCGATCAACGTGGAAGTTGATCCGCAAACTCAGGCGGTTGTGGATACCGTGAAGCAATTGATCACATCGCCTGAGTTGTTGGAGTCGTTAGTTGGGTCATTGAAGGCCAACTAACCGCTTTTTGATTTTGGCGCTACGTTAAGCGACGGACTTCAAGTAACGAACGATGTCGCCTGATTCAAACATCCATTCTTCGTGGTCGCCATCTTTGATGAGTAAACAAGGAACGGTGGTGCGTTTGGTCGCATCGATCTGCTGCTGACGAAATTCCGGATTTTTCATCACATTGCGTTTTTCAACATTGACGTTAAGGCTTTGCATGGCCATCAGTACACGCTGGCAAAATGGGCATGAGTCGTAGTAGTAAAGTGCGTATTGCATATTCTTTCCGAAGTTCTGAGAGTTCTAATGCCTGAGTATATCGAACAAATCGCCTTGTTTGCGATTGCTGTGATCGCCAATTGGTTTTCTGCCCTGGCCGGTGGCGGTGCTGGCTTGATTCAATTGCCGATCTTGATCTTTATGGGCTTACCCTTTCCGCTGGCTTTGGCTACGCACAAAATCGCGACAGTGGCCTTGGGAGTGGGTGCGACGGCACGTCATTTAAGAGAAGGGCACCTAGATAAGTTAATTCTGCTGCTGATTTTCTTGGCAGGTGTGCCGGGAGTGATTCTTGGTGCTTTGTTTATTTTAGATGTACCGGCACGGTCGGCAGAAATTGCACTGGGTATATTAACCCTGCTCTTGGCTCTGTATTCGATGGTGAAACCTGAACTTGGCTTAACCACTCAGGATAAACACCGTGATCTCGCCGGGTATGTTGTTGGTGGGGCAGTGTTGTTTTGTATTGGGTTTGCTAATGGTGCGTTATCCGCTGGTTCAGGTTTGTTTGTAACTTTGTGGTTGGTGTATTGGTTCGGGTTGGAATACAAACTGGCCGTTGCACAAACCTTAGTGGCGGTTGGTTTAGGTTGGAATGGAGCAGGAGCGATAACCATGGGCGCTGTCGCTGAGGTGCAATGGAGTTGGATTCCAGCCTTGGTACTTGGCTCTTTACTGGGCGGCTATTTGGGCGCTCAAACCTCGATACAGTCGGGTAATCAGATGATTAAGCGACTGTTTGAGGTGATCACGTTTGTGGTGGCCATCAAGTTACTGTGGGGATAGTGGCCTTCTCATTGTTGGGATAAGTACCAAGCTCAGCAGTAGCAGCCATAACGCATTACCCGCGCCGCTGTCTGTGCTGCTGTCACTAACGAGTGTTAGGTTGATGTTTTCTTCCTCAAACGCTGGATTCAGCGCTATATCAACATCGACGACTTCACTGTGGCTAACGGAGAGTGATTCAGGAAGACTGCTGCTGAGTGACGATTCCCATGTGTAGCTCACTTGCGTGTTGCTGATCTTTTCAACGACTGGAGTGGTAGTTGTACCGTCGTTCAAATGAATCTCAAGCGCGGGTAACTCTGAGTCGAAATCAAATCCTCTGGCATTTATTTGCCCTGCAAGTTGGTACTCGGTGCTGGCTGCAGACATGACGGCGTTAACATCGGTGCCCGTGGCGCTTAAGGTTAAGCTTGTATCATCATAAAGTGTGGCTGACACATTTACTGTTAAAGCTAACTCGGGCACATCGAAGGTAATGCTGCCGTCACTGGCGCTGGTGAACTCTGTGGTTAGTCCCCACTCAATCATACGGTCGTCATCGATAGTGACATCGGCGTCGGCAATGGGGTTGCCTGATTCATCTTTGATCATCAGAGTAACGCTACGGCGAGCAACATACACCAAATCTAGTGTGGAATCTGGGATGTTGGCTGCACTGGCGGTGATGGTCGTTGCGGTAGAATCGTTACTGATCAATACCGCCGTTGCCGGGTTGTAGGCTGTTTCTTCATTATTTGCGCTATCGGAAGCATCCACACTGGCAATAGTGACGCCTTCAGCATTGCTAAAGCTGAGGGACGAGTCGCTACTGAGAAGGATCTCTGTACTCGCTGGTGCGCCTTCAATGATGAGACGTGCGGTGTCGCTGCCTTCCAGTATCGGGGTAACTGACGTACTAAGGCGCAGAGGACGCTCGACATAGAAGCTCGCACTGGTGCTTAAACCATCCGTTACTACGACGGTGTAGGTACCAGCAAACGCTCCGTCATCAGGCAGGTTTAAAGCCACACTTGAGCCACTGGCTGTAAGTAAGTCTGATACATCGCTGCCATTAAATTCGGCGGTTAAGGTGTAATCTCCATCGCCTCCAGTGGGTATTAATGTGATGGTGCCTAATGCGCCTGAGGCGGTATCCCCCTCTGAAATTGAGCTTCCTGCGATGGTAAGCGTGATTGGATCGACGGTAGCCGGGTCGGTTAAATCTACGGTAAAGGTGGTATTGGCTGTGGCATTTCCGTCATTCACGGTGACGGTAATGCTGGTAGAAGCAATTGCACTCGTGGCTGATGTGAGCGTTAGCTGGTTGCCGCTAACGCTGGTGGTTACTATGCCTGTGTCTGCTGAAACTGCACTGTAAGTTAGAGAGTCGCCGTCAATATCGTTGCCTGCGAGTGTTATGGTTGTGCTGCTGTCGTAATCAAATTCAACATCGCTAATCGCTGAGATACTTGGGGCATCATTGCTGTTCTGTACGGTCACACTGAAGGTTTCAGAGTCTGACAGGGAGGCATCGGCCACTTGTACAGTCACCGAGCCGCTGCCGTTGTAATTAGCCGCTGGGGTGAGTGTGAGTACTGCACCAGAGATGGATGCATTTAGTTGGGCGCTGGCTGAGGTTAGGCTGTAGGTCAGCGAGTCGCTCTCGATATCCGTCGCATTGAGTGTAATGTTGACGCTAGTGTCTTCGAGCATAGTTTGTGTGCCGACACCAGTGAGAACTGGGGCATCGTTCACCGCTGTTACAGTGACGGTAAATGTAACGGTGTCAGTATCAGTACCGTCGCTGACTTGAGCCGTTATTGAGCCGGAGCCATTGTAGTTTGCGCTTGGCGCGATAGTGATCGTAGCGCCTGAAATGCTAGCGCCTAATGATGAGTCCGCACTGGTAATTGAATACGTTAACGGATCACTATTGGCGTCGGTGGCCGATAAGCTTACTGTGGTGGATGCGTCTTCATTGACGGTGACATTAGAGATAGCCCCCATTACCGGGGCCGAGTTAGGTATGTTAGCGGCATTATAGTCCCAACCAATATCTTTAAGCAGTTGTTCGGCTAACCCTGGAGTATCTAAAAACTCAGTGTATTGAGGTTCCATTAATTCATTAGGTGATAGGGCTGTATCAAAGTGGGAAGCGGTTGATCCGCTTTCATAACTGCTTGGTGCATATAACCGGACTTCGCCATTATTAATGCCACTGCTGTAGTTGCTTGCTTCGCCGTTTACTTCACTGCCTCCCCATACAAGGTTGCCATTGCTAGTCATGACGCTCGCTCGGGTAGAAATAGCTTGTGCTGTTAAAAATTGGCCACTGCTCGCGTCTTTCATTAGACGGGTGTAGGGATCAAACGCTTCTTCAAATCCATTAACCGTATTCCAGCCAGCTCCGCTTTGTCCGTTCGATTGTAAGTAGGTAAGAAATCCCATACCGTGCAAAATTTCGTGCAACACCACCGAAAGCAGCGATTTACCATTGCCGCTTGGCGCATCAAATCCGTAATACCAGTTAGTGTTGAAGAGGCAGTTATCGTTGTTATCAATGTCGGAATTAAATTGCGCGTTAATCTCTGCCACACCGGCATCGGCATCAGCGTTGACGGTTTGATTGTAAAGCGCGTGAGGTGTCAGGCTGTGTGTAGAGTAATCAAACTCAACCGCAGCAGGGCCTGCTTGGCCAAGAACGGCGCTGCTGGAGCTACAACTTAATGGATCAAAGGTTGAAGCGACTTTAACAACCGCAGTAATGTCGTAAGTGGCGTTGAGAATATCCGCCGCTTCTTGGAATACCGCTAAGCGCTGAGCACCTAACGTGGTCGCGGTGTTACCACCAACGGCACTGACACTGGTGGTGTCGTTAAAGCCTTCACCGCCCGAATCGTTATTTACAATGACAACATCAGCGAATGCGTGACTAGCAGCCGTAAGTAAAAGCACCGAGAATAGGTGTTTCATTATTTGATCTCCTGAGTCGGTGTTTTACTCGCCAGAGCTTTGCTGGTTGGAATGTCGAGGGTTCCGATAGGCAGCACTTTACGTTCGACGGTACGATGGCTCCCATCATCATCAATCACGGCCATCACAACCGTTGACCACTGATTGCCTGTGTAGGCGGTTGCGTTGCCATTACCGTGAATAACCAAAGGGATATCTGAAGCAGGGATACGCTGAGACTCAACGTATTGCTCTAATTCGTGTGGGAGCGAATCATCATTATCTTGGTTTGACCTGTGAGCTGAATGATCATGTGCTTGGCTCTGAGTAACCATCTGAGACGATGATGTTGATAAGGCTTCAGTTTCTTCAACGGGGAGCTGGCTCTGACTATCCGATGTAACAAAACCGTTGCGAGGCGATTCGGGGGCAAGATTCGGCCCGGCAATCCATAAGCCGACATAGATGAGGAGTGCAACAGTGACGAGAGTGCTGGCGAGTCGTTTCAAGGTTTCGTACCTAACAAAAAATTCTGTTATTACAGAGTAGCCCTCGTAAAAATGCACACCAGTGCCTTTGCGTTACCTCGTGTTAAGTTAGCCGGTGACTTTGTGTAAATGCTGTTCCATCGGCGGGGATGTCATTGGGTAATAGATACAATTGAGGGGTAGAAGCAACAAAACCCGCCTAAGCGGGTTTTGTTGCAAAGCTAAATTTGAATTTAGCAGAGTTAGGCGCGCTTTACCTTGAGGCGCTTTCTACGAAGTAAGGCAATTGCTGTGATAAGTAACCAAGCCGCGTTACCGCCGCCGCTTGAGCCTGAACCGTTGTCGGTGCCTGTATCCGTACCAGAATCACCATTATCAGGTGCTTCTTCCACCACAGTTTTGATCAGCTCAGCGTCGATTGATTCAGAGCCCAGGCTGCTATCCAGAGTAATGGTTAAATCATCCGCGGCACTATGGGTGAATGTGATTGAAGTTGGCGAAGCGGCGCTTAATTCTGTTAACCAACGGAAGGTTAATACCCCAGAGGAATCCAACTCACTTGAATCCGGTGTGGTGGTATTGCCGTTCGAAAGATTTAATGTGATTTCAGGAGACTCACTACCAAACTCGAAGTCACTCGCTGTGACAGAACCATTTAACTGGTAGAAGCCGTCGGCCAATACCAATGTAATGGAGCGTGAGGTTTCTTGTGCGTTACTGCTAATAACCTTGGTGTTGTAACTTTCGGCAGAAACTCGTAGCTCCAGCTCAGTTTCAGGGAGAGTTAAAGAAAGTTCCCCTTGAGCGTTTACTTGATAGCGTTGGGAGAGGCCCCACGCGCTAATACGCTCGTCTTCGATGCTTACAACAGCATTAACTATTTGTGATGAAGCTTGATCGTTAACGCTCAACTTGAGGGAGCGATCAGAAACGACAGTGATGCTTTTTTGTGCATCCGGTGTGTTGGCTAGTGATGCGATAACGTCAAACATTCCTGCTGCGCTAGCATCTATATACGCGCTCGCTTGATTGAAACTATCTGCATCATCTGTAGCGATAAGTGTTGATACTGTCGACCCCGTTGAGTCCGAGAAGCCAATTTCAGATGCCGATAATGAAATGGTATCTCCAGGCGATGCTCCTTCAAATACAATGCTTGCAGTATTTGTATTCGCCAGCACTAGAGAAGTGTCTGTTTTAATGCGTAGAGGCCTATCAATCGTTATGGTGATTGGATTAGTTGTGTTGTTTCCATCATCAATGGTTAATTCGTAGCTGCCAGCAAATGCTCCCGAATTTGGTAATGCTAAGGTTAAGTTACCAGCGTCATTGGTGAGTAAGTCTGGACGATTTTCACCGTTAAACTCTACCTCAGCATTGTAAACAGTATCTCCGCCAGTGATAGCAAATGAGACATGCTCATGGTCTAAGGCTGTGATGACAGAGTTATTTTCAACAAAGCTTTCATTGAAAGTAAGTCCAAGAGGTGGTGCTACTAGGCCGCCTGTAACGGTAGCAACAAAATTAATAGATGTAGTATCTTCGCCGTCAAAGGCTGTGACTGTAATGGTCGCTGAATCGTTGTAACTACTGACTGCACTCAACGTGATTATGTTGCCTTCAAGGTCTGTAGCAACAGCGGAAGGAGCAGAGCTTTCCACCGTTATTTGTAATTCAGCGTCGTCGACATCAGAAACGGTTAGATCAATTTCAGGTGTCGTAGCAATATTGAATTCGGTATTCGAAATTGGGTTAATAATAGGAGCATCATTTACCGGATTCACAGTGACGATTACGATTTCATTATCGACCGACTCACCGTCAGAGACCTGAACTGTGATCGTTCCTTCGCCGTTGAAGTTGCTAATAGGCGTTAGTGTAAGGCTGGTGCCGTCGAGAACCGCGCCGATATTGCTGTCGACATTAGCTAACGAATATACAAGGGGGTCGCCATTGAGATCGCTGCCAGAAAGATCGACTGCTAGCGACGAATCCTCATCAAGGGCGAGTGCACCGATAGCGTCGAGTACCGGGGCGTAATTCGGAAGGTTGTCGGGGTTTGGTTGCCAGCCAATGTCGAATAATGCTTCAAGCGCTAGACCTGCGTTATCCTCAAATTCCGCATACGTAGGCTCCATTAACTCGTTGGGAGATAGTGCTGTGTCGAAGTGGGAGGTTGATGATCCTCTTTCATAGGATGCAGGGGCGTATATTTGAACATGGTCATTGTTTACCCCTTCAGTTAGGTTGGTTGCCTTACTGTTCACATAGCTACCGTCCCATACTAAATTAGAGGTGTTTCTTAATGATAAGTATCGATCGTTTTTTGCTTGATCGATGAGATACTCACCGGTCTCTGCATTGAGTAGGTTTCGGCTGAAAGGGTCATATAATTCAGTCAGGTTATTAAACCCGTCGTTCCATAAAGCGCCGAATCCTCCGTCTTGTGGGAAGAAACTTAAAAAACCTAAGCCGTGAGTAATTTCATGCAGTACGACAGTCAGTAGGGATATGTCGTAACCTTCAGGTGCGTCAAAGCCATAATACCAGTTGGTATCAGACAAACAGTTATCGTTATTATCTATGCTGCTGTTGAATCTGGCGTAGATCTCTGAGGTATCGGGATCTACGTCTTCACCTACTAGTTGATTATAAAGCGCGTGAGGAATAGCTGATTGACCTTCGAGCGAGTATTCAATACCCTCAGGGCCGGCATAGCCTAACTCGCCCTCTCTGCTGTTGCAGGACATACTATTAAAAGCAGCTTGCACTTTTACTGGTGCTGTTACATCCAAAGATGCGTTTAAAATTTCTGCTGCTCTTTCAAAAACATTGAGTCGTTGTTCGCCAATAGTTGAGCCTGAGTTGCCACCAACAGGTGTCGCAGCTCTAGTGTCATTTAGACCTTCATTTGGGTTGTCGCTATTAAGAATTGTAATCTCGGCTTGAGCACTAACTGTCGATAAAGTGACTATTGCCGGAATCAGTAATTTACTTAGGTAATTCACTCTTTAATCTCCAATGTCCCTATGGGTTCTATTTGTCGTTCAACCATTCTGCGTGTTCCGTCTTCATCAATAACCATCATCATAACGGTTGACCACTGATCGCCGGGGTAAGCGGTTGCTGTGCCATTGCCATGATTAACGACTTTAATTTCGCTGGCTGGTTTGCGTCTTGATTCTATGTACTCTTCTAATTCTGGGGGTAGCTCGTTGTCATGATCATTGTGATGATCGTCCGAGTGCGCTGTTGATGTGCCTGTGTTCACAACCGCATCATGATGATGAACACTTGGCTGATTGGCAGGTGCTGGCTTTGACTCGACAATTTCAGGGAAAATGGGAGGAATAGAAATAAGTTGATTCTTATTCAGCGTCCAAACGGCTCCAAGTACGATCACTGTGATCACCGTGACAGGGATTATTTTACGCAAAGGGCTTCCTCCGGATGTCCATATTCAGAATTAAATGGCGTTTTTTTATAGTTGTACGTTTGTTCAATGTAAGGAATTGTATCGTGTTTTGGCTGCTTTTGGCCAGCGACAAAGCCTTAGTTTTGGCGCTTTTTTGTAAACCGAGTGGCCTCATGCGACAGCGGGTCTTCGGGCCATGGGTGCTTTGGGTAGCGTCCGCGCATGTCTTTTCTGACGTCGGCGTAGCTGTTGCGCCAAAAGTGGGGCAGATCTTGTGTGACTTGCAATGGACGGCGCGCAGGAGAGAGTAAGTGGATCAACAGGGGCAGCTGGCCATTCATCACACTAGGCTGACCTTCATAGCCGAACATCTCTTGGAGTTTTACCGCGAGCACCGGAGGGTTTTGCGAATAGTCGATACGAACATTCGAGCCGCTGGCGACTTTAATATGGGTTGGCGCTAAGCGGTTTAATGCTTGCTGTTGCTCCCACGTAAGTAGGGATAAAAGAGCTTCGTTAAGGTTTAGTTTTTTTAATGCCTTGGTGTTTCGAACGCCTGTTAGAAACGGGTCAAGCCATTCTGATAGTGATGCAAGCAGGGCATCATCCGAAACATCCGGCCAGTCATTAGGTTGGTGTTGATGGGCAAGGGCTAAACGGGCACGTAAACCAATGGCGCTGTCATCCCAGTTAAGCAAGGCTAAGCCATGTTTCTCGAATTGTTCATGCCATGCCAGTAACCAATCATCATCTGTTAGATTGATAATTTTTTGGGATTTTACGACTAATGCTCCGAGGCGTTGTTGCTCTTCTGCCAGTAACTGTCCGCTCTCTAACCAACGAATATCGACATGGCGTTGGCTCATGTTGGGATGCAAGGTTATGAGCTGTTTGAGTGAATCGGTGGATAGTTTGCTTGCTTGGCGTATGCGGTTAGGTTGACCGCCTGAAATTTCAGCACAGGCTAACCAAGTTGTACCGATTAACGCTGCTTTTTGATCCAATTCAGCACCACTGCCAGACGCTAACTGATAGCGTTGCGGTTGCTCGTTACTACGCAGTTTGGCAATTCGGTCAGGAAAGGCACAGCCCAGTAATAATCCAAGGTCGGCGTATTCAGTCTCGCTATTTTTTGAACCCCAGCGTTTGGCTTGCGGCTGTATGCGTTGTTTCCATACGGGTTTGTTCTTTAAGACGTGAACCGCTTGTTCTATGTCAGCAAAGGGACGCAACAGCGTGGGTTCTTGTAGCAAAGCTGCCAACTCTGTAGCAGCTTGTTCCATGCCTAGCTCGCGGCCGCGAATAATCATATTGGCTAAGCGTGTATCTAACCCTAAATCTAAGCATTGTTGGCCGTGTGCTGTTACCTGTCCATTCTTCAGTATGCCTAGGATGGTGAGTAAATCTTCGGCTTGGTTGAGGTGCCCTTGAGGCGGAGGAGTGAGCCAATCCAGCTCATCAGCACTGGCGCCCCAGCTCAGCAAATCACCAAGTAGCGAGGTTAAATCCGTGCTGAGTATTTCAGCTTTAATATGATCTTGCCGTTGTTGTAGGCTGGTTTCGCTGTATAAGCGATAACACTGACCCGGCGATTGTCGGCCTGCACGGCCTTGGCGTTGTGTGGCGCTGGCGCGTGAAATATTTTCTGTAGCCAATTCGCTTAAGCCTAGATTTGGCCGAAAGGTAACGCGCTTTTCTAAACCTGAATCAATAACAATACTGACACCATCAATGGTCAGTGAGCTTTCTGCGATATTGGTAGCAAGGATAATTTTTCTTTGGTTACTTGGATCAGGTTGCAATACTTGCTTCTGTTCTTTATCCGATAGCTGACCATGGAGCGGCAATATAATTGTTTCATCCAGAGTCGAGCCTAATTGCTCTTGCACACGATTGATTTCACCCACACCGGGCAGAAAAGCCAAGATATCGCCTGCAGAATTTTCTCTTACCGCTTCGCTGATCACGCGGCTCATATGACGAGGCAGATATTCATTAGCATCGCGCGCAGGGCGGTAATGCGTTTCTACTGGGTAGCTTCGCCCTTCGGATTGAATGACGGGGGCATTGAGTAAGGTGCTCAATGTATCGCTGTCCAATGTGGCGGACATCACCAATAGTTTGAGTTCAGGGTTGAAGACCTGCTGACATTGAAGGCTCAATGCCAAACCTAAATCAGAGGCTAAATGACGCTCATGGAATTCATCAAAAATAATTAAGCCGACGTCGCTAAGTTCAGGGTCGCTCTGCAATAAACGGGTCAGAATGCCCTCAGTAACAACTTCTATACGCGTATTTTTACTGACCTTGCTGTCACGCCGCATACGATAGCCAACGGTCTGACCGCAAGGCTCAGATAGCTGCGAGGCCATAAACGTCGCGGCATTTCGGGCAGCGACTCGACGAGGCTCCAGCATTAAGATTTTCTTACCTTCCAGCCAGGCTTCATTAAGAAGAGCCAATGGTACGCGGGTGGTTTTACCGGCACCGGGGGCGGCAATCAGAATGAGGTTGCTCGACTGTGCAAGCGCTTCTTTGATGTCGTTAATAACATCGTCAATGGGCAACTCGGAAGGCAAACAATTGGGTGAAACAAAGGTCATACAGGTCAGTTCTGGCTGGTCGTTGGCTGAAATGGGATGATAGCATGAGGGTTATCAAGTCATGACGATTCATCGAAAGGTAGGACTCGAAGCTATATGTCTGATTCAAATAATAAGGTGGTCGATTTCACCAAAGCCGGTGAAAAGCATCGCGCAGAGAAATCGCACCGTGAAAAAGAAGAAAAAGTCGATGAAATGCGTAAGCGATTTGAAGGTGCATTACCAGCAAAAAAGACCCCGGTAAAAGACTTTCTGCGTAAGAAAAAAGCAAAGAAAAAACGCTGAGGACTGTCCCTGTGAATAGCTCTTTAAGGTGGTAGATTGTAGTTAGCGCGAAGCGCGTAACCAACAAACTTATGCTGATGTCGAGTGTTGGGTTACGCTGTCGCTAACCGCAACCTACGGTAATCAAATATTAAAGGCGCACATAGCTAAAGAAAAAGCGAATAAAAACGTTGAGTAATATCTCAGTGAATAGTTCTTTAATATAGTAGGTTGTGGTTAGCGCGAAGCGCGTAACCCAACAAGGTTATATCGAAATTAAATAATTAAAGACACAAAAAAGCCGGCATTCACGCCGGCTTTTTATTCAGTTCAAAAGAGGGCGTTAATTATGCACCCACTAGAGACTGACCACATACACGTACTACGTTACCGCTCACACCGCTAGATGCTGGGTTACCGAAGAAAGCGATGGTTTCTGCAACGTCTACTGGCTTGCCGCCTTGAGATAAAGAGTTCAAACGACGGCCAACTTCACGAGTCATGAATGGAATCGCGTCTGTCATCTGAGTTTCGATAAAGCCAGGGGCAACGGCGTTGATGCTGATGTTTTGCTTAGCAAGTACAGGTGCCATGTATTGAACGTAACCAATTACACCGGCTTTAGATGCAGCGTAGTTAGTTTGACCCACCTGACCAGCAATACCATTCATAGAAGATACGCAGATGATGCTCGCGCCTTTGTTGATGGTTTTGTTAGCGATTAGCGCATCGTTGATGTGCTCTTCAGCCAGTAAGTTGATGTCGATGGTCATGTTCCACCAGTGCTCAGGCATGTTCGCAAGCATTTTATCGCGGGTAACACCGGCGTTGTGAACGATCACGTCACCGCCACCTAGTTCTTTCAGCTTATCTGAAATTTGCTGTGGTGCTTCAGCAGATGAGATATCAGCCAGCAGTACTTCGCCGCCAATTTCTGCCATAACACGGCTTAAGTCGCCTTCTGCTGGTGGAATATCCAAGCCAACCACTTTAGCGCCATCGCGAGCCAAAGTACGGGCGATTGCTTCACCGATACCACGAGCAGCACCAGTAACAAGCGCGACTTTACCAGCCAGCGGCTTGTGCCAGTCTGGGTAAGCAACAACGTCACCTTTAGAAACAGTCACGATCTGACCGTCCATGTAACAAGACTTAGCAGAGATGACAAAGCGGAATGCTGAGTCCATGTTCGCTTCTGCACCATCTTCAACATACACAGACGTGGCTGTTGCTGATTTTTTACCAATTTCTTTCGCTACTGAACGAGTGAAACCTTCAAGTGCGCGCATGGCGGCAGCTTGTTCACCAGTCTTCGCTTTCATGTGCGGACGACCCAGAACAATCACGCGACCATTGCTGGTTAGCTGACGCATTACTGGGTTAAAGAAGTAGTACAACTGATTGAGGTCAGCACCGCTTTCGAAGCCAGAAGCATCAAAAACCAAAGCATCAAACTTCTCAGTCATGCCTTTTTTGGTTTCAACGCCGATAGCGCGAACGCCAGCTTTGTCGGCAGCGGCTAGGATATTTGCAGCAGTCTTAGACGCGGCTGGAAAGTAAACAGTCGCTTTTGAATCTTTCAGGTTACGCATGATGTCAGCGAGTAGACCTGCATTTTTGCACGCACCGATAAGAACCTTACCTTCGAAGTAAGTTTCTTGATTAGGGTTGTAGCGCTTTAGGCCGATAGGCGTAGGCAAACCTACATTCTTAAGCAGGCTGCGGCCCAGATTGTTATTCAACAGAGTTTCGTAAAAGTTGCTCATGGTCCGTTCCGTTTATATATGATTTGCGGGATTTGATACGTGAATCGCATCGGCACGATGTACAGCGCCGGAAGGTAACAGATTACAACAGCATTATTAAGGCCTGAAATTGACCTTAGGCTAGTAGTGGGCTGTCACTTCAGCCAATGCTGCTTACTATAGGTTCGTTAGACTGCAGCGCACTGGGTGGAATATTGTGATATTTTGCGTTCTGCCATTTATATAGCAACTGCTTTATCGATTTCGATAGTTTCGAGAGTAACGAACCATAGCAACGAACGATAGTAACGTTCCTTCAATTTGCATACCGACAGGATAGAAACATGACACAGACTGTTCGCAGAGTCGCCATTATTGGCGCTAACCGTATTCCTTTCGCACGTTCAAACAGTGCGTACTCTTACGCTTCAAACCAGGACATGCTGACTGCAGCACTGAATGGTCTGGTTAACCGTTACAACCTTCAAGGTCAGCGTATCGGTGAATTTGTTGCTGGTGCCGTTATTAAGCACAGCCGTGACTTCAACCTTGCTCGTGAAACAGTTCTGAGCACTGCACTTGATGCACAAACGCCAGCGACTGACATCCAACAAGCATGTGGTACTGGTTTGCAGGCACTGATGATTGCTGCCAACAAAATTGCACTGGGTCAGATTGATTCAGCCATCGCCGGTGGTTCTGATACGACTTCTGATGCGCCAATCGGTGTGAGTGAAGGTCTGCGTAAAATCTTGCTTGAAGCAAACCGCAAAAAGACAACGAAAGACAAATTAAAGCAACTGGCTAAAATTCGTCCTAAGCACCTTGCTCCGCTTATTCCACGTAATGGCGAGCCGCGCACCAACATGTCTATGGGTGAGCACACAGAAATTACTGTGAAAGAATGGGGCGTAACCCGTGAAGAGCAGGATGAAATCGCATTCAACAGCCACAAGAATCTTCTTGCTGCCTACGAGCGCGGTTTTTTCGATGACCTAATCACACCTTTCCAAGGCGTTGAAAAAGACAACCTAGCACGTACTCCAGATCTAGAAAAACTGGCTAGCCTGAAGCCAGCATTCGATCGTAAATCTGGCAAAGGTACACTGACTGCGGGCAACTCATCAGCACTGACTGACGGCGCATCTGTGGTATTGCTAGCGTCAGAAGAGTGGGCGAAAGAGCACAACCTTCCAGTACAAGCTTACTTGTCATTCTACGAAACAGCGTCTGTTGATTTCTTCGGTAAAGATGGCAACAAAAACAAAGAAGGCCTGCTGATGGCTCCGGCTTACGCCGTACCACGCATGCTTGATCGTGCTGGCATCACTTTACAAGACTTCGATTTCTATGAAATCCACGAAGCCTTCGCGGGTGTTGTTTGCTCAACGCTGAAAGCGTGGGAAGACCCTAAGTTCTGTAAAGAGCGTCTAGGTCTGGACAAGCCACTAGGCAGCATCGACCGCAGCAAGTTGAACGTTAATGGTTCTTCTATTGCAACAGGTCACCCATTTGCAGCGACCGGTGGTCGTGTAGTGGGTACGCTAGCTAAGATGATCAGCGAAAAAGGTTCAGGTCGTGGTTTGATTTCGATCTGTGCTGCAGGCGGTCAAGGTGTTGTGGCGATTGTTGAAAAATAATTAAGCTACTGCGCCCATAACGCTAATAGTGCGTTGCCATGAAAGCCCCGCTTCGGCGGGGTTTTCTGCGTTTAGGGAGATGGTTTTGTAGGAGCCCGTCCTACGGGCGATTTTGATGAATGATTAAACAAACCGCCAAGCAAGCACTCGTGTGATTTTATTGCCTTGCACCATTTCTATTTCTCGCGCTTCAACCGCACCGGATTTATTGATCAATTTCATCAAGGGTTTTACGTTATCACCTTTGGATACCAAGCTAGTAAACCAACCCACTTGGGTAGCGAATTGCTTACTCTCTTTAATCATCTTTTTTAAGAATAAAGCTTCACCGCCTTTGCACCAGAGTTCGGATTCCAACCCACCAAAATTTAACGAGCTATTTTTCATATCAGAACTCTCGCCACGATTGCGGGCAAGGTTATTAATTTTGCGTTGACTGCCTTTCAAAGCATCTTCTTCTGAGGCATGAAAGGGCGGATTGCAGACAGTCACGTCAAAGAACTCACCGGGTTGGATAATACCCTCGAAAAAATGATGTTTATCGACTTGGTGGCGCAGAATAAACTGATCTTTTAAGTCTGGATTGTGTTCAATAATCGCGGAAACATTATCTAACGACTGAGCATTGATATCGCTGCCTACGCATTGCCAACCATAAACTTTGCAGGCAAGTAGGGGATAGATGCCGTTTGCCCCGGTGCCTATATCGAGCAGTCTGGTGGCACTGGATCTTGATTCATTCAATCCCAGCAAATTCGCCACGTAATGAATGTAATCCACACGCCCCGGAATGGGCGGGCAAAGCGCACCTTCGGGAATATCCCAGCCTTTTACACCGTAATCATGTTGTAGCAACGCGGTATTAAGCGCTTTTACCGCAAGAGGGTTTGCGAAGTCGATAGAATAATTTTCGTGCAAATTTTTGTGAACGTATGGACTCAGTTGCGAGCAGCTTTTGATTAATGATGGAAAGTCATAGCCGTTTTTATGGGTGTTGAGTCGGTGAAGGCTTTTATTGGATGTATTAGGCATAAGAAATCAATAGTAGAACTAAGTTACTTGAAATTTATAATATAAATAAATAAATTTATTTATTAACATATCACATATTTCATTATACTTGTTATTAGGTAGGTGCACTGTTAATTTGTTCACGCCAAGATTAGATATTTTGGGTGATGAAATTCTAATAAAAAATGCTAAAGCGATGGAGCGATAAATTTTGATAAAGTTGATTTCAGTACTTTCAATAGTGGGTGTTCTTGGAGGGTGCTCAAGCAGTCCAGAGTATAGGCTAGGACATTTTACGGCTGCATCTAGCTTTAATGTTAGTAACTTAGAATACGATTCTAGTTCTTCAAGTTCCGTGATTGGGGAGGATTGTCATAAAATAAATGAATCACCGAATGACTCTCGTTTGCAAAGAGCTATGGATAACGCAATCAGGTCCGGTCAAGAAAAAGGTATCGCTGGTGATTTACTTGTAAATGTTCGAATAGATCAGGTAGTAAAGCGTAAACCGGGGTTTTTAATGTTGCCTACCAAACATAATTGTATAGTCGTCAAAGGTGATCTCGTCACTCTTAGAAAGGATAATTAGTCTACGATAGTTATCACTTATGGAGTTGTAAATTACATGGTTACTTGTGGACCTTGCTCTTATGTTCGATAAATCGACTACTTTCCACAAGTGGCTGGCGCTAATCAGCCTCTACATGGTTCAAGGCTTACCCCACGGTTTCTTTGGGCAGGCGATGCCGGTAATGCTGCGCGAGCAGGGGGTTGATCTTCGCTCTATCGGTTTGATGTCGTTGGTGGCTCTGCCTTGGGCGTTGAAGTTTATTTGGGCGCCGGTGCTGGATCGTTATTCTCTTTTGCCGAGCCGTTTTGCTGGTGAGTATCGACGCAGCTGGATTTTGGCGATGAATCATACCGCCGTATTAGTGCTGGTTGCTTTGTCATTTTTGCCTTTGCCTTGGTTAATCGATGATGGAATTCTTACCATCGTGATCGTTCTGATTTTGGTGAATTTATTAACCGCTACGCAAGACATTGCCACAGACGCAATGGCGGTAGAAAACTTATCGTTAAAAGAACGAGGCTTAGGTAATGGCATTCAGGTTGGTGGTTATCGCATCGGTATGGTGCTGGCCGGTGGGGCGCTGTTGTCTTTTTACAGTTATATCGGTTGGCAGGCGGCACTATTGAGTGTGGCGGCTCTGATGTTAATCGGTAGTTTGCCGTTGTATTTTTGGAAACCACGTAAGCACACGGCTGAGCCTTCAAATATGTGGTCGCAGTGGCAGGGCTTTTTTCGTTTAGACGGCGCACTGGTTTGGTTGTTATTGATTGCGATTTATAAATTTGGCGATGCTTTTGGTACTCAAATGATCCGTCCATATCTGTCTGACTTGGGTTTGGAGCTTGATCAAATGGGCACCCTGCTAGGTGTTGGTGGTTTTGCAGCCGGTTTGTTTGGAGCATTGTTGGGCGGTTTTTTAGTTGGGCGCATGTCTAGAGCATATGCCTTATTTCTTTTTCTGATTTTAGAAGGCCTAGCCATTATGGCGTACGCCTTGGTCTCAGTAGAGGTGCCACTAACCTATTGGAGCGCGGTAGTGTTTGAGCATGTTGCTGGCGGCATGGCGACGGCGGGTTTGTTTACTGTGATGATGGATCGCTGTCGTGAGCATAACGAAGGCGCAGATTATGCCTTGCAAAGTTGCTTAGTGATCGTGACGGGGATGATTGCTGGAGCGCTTTCAGGGTACAGCGCTAGCCTTTTAGGGTACGACTCGCATTTTGTATTGGCAGGTGTTGCCTGTTTTGCTGCCCTGGGCGCTGTGATTTGGGCGAGCCGTCGCGGTTTATTTGTTAAACTCGCACATTAAATTTAGATTTGGCTGAATTCAGGAGTAATGATAAGTGAGTGATCTTAGTCCGACCCAAACACTGGATGCCCGAGGTTTGTTCTGCCCTGAACCTGTCATGATGCTGCATAACGTAATTAATGAAATACCTGTGGGTGGGGTGATTGAAATCCTAGCGACCGACCCGTCAACGGTTCGAGACTTCACCAAGTTTTGTGCGTTTTTAAGTCATGAATTGGTGGTGAGTGATGCGCCGGAAGGTGAGTTTCGATTCTTGATACGCAAAGGTGAAGAAGAGGATGAGTAAAAAAAATCGCGCGTAGGAGAACATCCTATGCGCGATTTTTTTATCAAGCGTATGCGGTTAAATCGTGACTGGTTAAATCGTGACTGTCAGCGCCTTCACAAAACGCTCGGCTAAGGCTTTATCAGCCTCAGCTGTTAGCCACTGTTTAACTAGCTCAGTACGTTCTTCGTCAACGCTTCGACCTTTGCCAAGGCCTTCGGCTAAACGTTTCACTTGCACTGTCATGCGCGCTTGTTGGTCGCTTTCTGGTGATTCGATATCAGCCAGAATCTCCATCGCGATACACAGTTCTTTTGCATTCGCGTCGGCTGATTTTTCTTGCGCGAACCAAGAGGCATCAATGTTATCAGGCAGTGAACTTTGTTCGGGAATGACTTCACTTGTAGCACCAGAGTTTAGCAGTGCAGTTTGAAGCGTGTCCCAACGCCCTTTGGCTTTTGCTTCAACGGCGGCATGTTTACGCGCCTGTATTTGCTGCTCGAACTCACCCAGAGCACGAGTAAGACGAATGTGGGCACCTTTCGGTAACTCCATCGCGTCAATGTCGGTGCGCGCTTGTTTGATTAGTGTCATATCGTCGTTTGCAACGGCTGCTTCTGCGTTGCTTACAAGCGCTTCTGCTTTGCTAACGGTTTCGTCTATTTCTGATTTGCGCGCGTCACGAGCTTCGCTCATACGAGCAAAGACTGAATCTGCGTATTTACGAAGATCCTGCCATAAACGCTGATCTGGGCCTCGCGGCGTAGGGCCAATGGCTTTCCAATCTTGCTGAAGTTTTTTCACTACGTCGGCGGCTGCGCTAATGTCTTCGGCGGTAGATGCTTCTTTTGCCGCTTCAACCAGAGCACGCTTGGCTTCAAGGTTACGGTCGTATTCCGCTTTAATATGCGCATAAATCGCATCACACACGGCGCGGAAGTCTTTTTGAGTACGCTGGTGAGAATGTCGATCCACCGGCGAGTAAGTATTGAACGCATCACGGGCAGCATTCAAAGTATTTTGTACGACCTTCCAGTCGGCGTTGTCCCAATCCATTTCTTTTTCGTAGCGAACCAGCTCTTCGGTCAATGCTTTGCGCATGGCAACGAGTTTCGCACGATGCTCTGCTTGCTCGGCAAAGTACACTTTGCAAGGCTCAAAGGCTTTGTCAGAGGCGGTTTGGAAGCGCTGCCACAAATCACGGTCATTGGAATGCCCTAGCGCTTTCCATTCGTCTTGCAGTTCTTTAATACGGTCAGCCACAACATCCGGTGTTTGTTCGCTGTCGATTAGCCCTTCCATTTGTTCGCAAAGTGCTTCTTTCTTTGGTGTGACGGCAAAGCCCTGCCAGTCACGAAGTTCATTCAAGCGATTCATTAACAAGCGCAGTGGGCCGTTAATTTTATTGGCGTTACCACGGTTAAGGTCGTTTGTTACTTTATTAAGCTGCTTCAATGCTTGAGCAGCATCGCTAGCATGACCTTCATCTAATGCGGCTTCCATCTCAGCAAGCAGCTTTTCGGCTTTCTCGAAAGCGACGCTGTCGTCGTGCTGTTTTTTCTCTGCCGCTTTGCTGGCTTGCTTCTTTGCACCAGCAATTTTCATTATCTGAGTTAACCAAACCGGCGCAGTGACGCTATTAGGCCAAGCCATGTGTTCCAACCATTCGCGGGCTTTTTCTTGAGTAGGCTCTCCTGACAATAGCTCAGAACTGATGCTTTGATGAAACTGGAGGGTCGTTAGTACCGTGGTGATGTTTTTCACGGCATTATCAAAGTATTTTTGGTTTTCTGCGCTGGCGCTATGTTTGGCCGTTGCATCGGCCCAGTTACGCTCTTCATTTAATAGGGATGCTTGCAATGATTCGCTGTCTGGTGTGTCGTGGGTGCAGGCCGTGAGTAAAGCATCAAGGCGTGTTAGCGCCTCTTTTTGATCACGCTTCGCGTTGGTGATCTCAGCTTTAAGTGCAGCTTGGCGTTCTTCTTCGGCACGGTGCTCTGTTAATACCGCTTCCGCTGAAGCAAGAAGATTGGGGATGTCTGACGTATCAAAGTCACTCACCTTGCTCTCAAGTTCACTCCAACGTTGTTGGATAACTTGTAGTTTGCCGACAAATTCCGGCCCTAAGCCATGGCGAATCAGTTGTTCAGCATTGGAGCGTATGTAGTCGATTTGAGTTTGCAGGGCTTGACGGGCATCGTCTGCTTTTTGTAGCTCAGCAAGTTTGTCTTTGCTGTAACGGTATACAGCTTTGTCGCTGCCTTGGGCGTGATTCAGCAGTTCAGTCAGTAACTCGGCTGACTGCAATGTGCTTGCTGCAGCAAGGCGAGTCTTGGCGACACTGTGCTCTTTAGCCAGCTTGAAACGCGCTTGCTCGTCGCCAATTTGCTCAATAGCCGTTCGGCTGAGGTCAGCATCTTTCGATAATGAAGCAATACGCGTGAGCGTCGCCTCATCAGCACTCGGGGGGATAACTCCTTGTGGGGCAAGGCGCGACAGCCAGACATCTTTTACTTGATCCGTCACCTCGCGATTGTTTTCTTTTAATAAAGCTTCATACAGGCCTTCATCGTTTGAGGCTTGAATGAGCGCCAACCGAGCTGCTGCATCATTCTCTGCCATTACTTTGGCAACAGGAGAGTCAATGGGCTTAGCAGGGCGGGCCGGTGCTGCCTTGAGGCTTTTATCTTTGTTCTTACCAAACAACTTTTTAAGGAAAACCATGAAATCGCTTCAACATCATGTTGCTAATCAGGGCGACCATTTTAACCACCAAAACGAGTTTAGGAAGCACCTTCTTATATTTCCTTGTGATTCATTTAGATAAACCTTAATTTGAAGCCGCCTTGATCGATAAAACGAGCTGCAAATTGAGCTACAAATTAATTACAACAGGAGACGAGCAGATTGAGCTGTGTTAGAGTAAAACGACGTGTAAACTTAACAACAATAAAATAATAAGACCCGGGGATCACGATGAAACTCACCAAGCTTTTGCTGGTAGTCAGCATGATTGCAATGTCTGGCTGCGCTTACTTTGGTCTGGGCTCCCGACCGCTTTCAGAGTTAACAGAAAAATATACCGACGAATCGTCTAAATTTGTGGCCGTTGATAGCGTTGTTATGCACTATCAAGACGAAGGTTTCGGCGACCCAATACTTATGCTTCATGGTGAACACTCGTCGCTGCACGTGTGGGACGCATGGGCTGATCGTATGAAAAACGATTTTCGCGTTATTCGCTTGGATCTTCCCGGTCATGGCCTAACCGGCCCGGATGAATCCACAGACACTTACGACCTTGAATACATGACGGCCAAAGTAGAAGCCTTCATGGATAAGCTAGGCCTAGATGACGTTCAACTAGTGGGTGCCTCTTACGGTGGCTTTATCGCTTGGAATTTCGCCAAAGAAAATCCTGACCGTGTTACTAGCATGGTATTGGTTGACTCGACGGGCTTCGATCAAGACGTACACCCAGTATTAGGTTACAACACCATTCCTTTGCTTGCGGGTTTAAACTCGTGGACGCTACCGCGTTACAAAGTTAAAGATCGCCTAGAGACGATGTTTGCTGATGATGAAAAAATCACCAAAGACATCGTGCGTCGCAACCAAGATATGATGCTGCGCAAAGGCAATCGCTCTGCATTTATTAAAGTGGCTCGCAGTATGGAAGATCAGCTTGAAGAAGGTAACAATGAAAGCGATCGTATTAAGTACATTCAAACCCCAACATTGGTTATGTGGGGTGAGCAAGACGAATGGACGCCAGAGCGCATCATGAAAGAATTCAAAGTGAACCTACCAAACGCCACCTTTGTGTCGTATGAAGTAGTAGGTCACTTACCGATGGAAGAATTACCTCGTCAATCGGCACGTGATGCTTATAACTACCTATTAAATGGTGAGTTAGGTGCATTACCGGGTGAACAAGAACAAGGCTGGATTGTTCCAGGTAATCCTCGCAAAGGCTGGTAAGCAGTTAGCTTTTGGTATTTTAAAACCCCTCAGGTGCTTTTGCTCTGAGGGGTTTTTCATTTTATGGACAATTAATACGTGATTCTCTTAGTAGCATTAGGTCACGACTGGAAGCGGCGTATCCCTTGCTGTAATCTGCAAACAATCACAAAAAACGATCAGATTAAAAGGAGATGGGGTGAATACCATCGTCTGGTACGACTACGAAACATTTGGTGCTAACCCTGCTTGGGATCGTCCGGCGCAGTTTGCATCCATCCGCACCGATGAAGACCTCAACGAAATCGAAGCGCCGGTAGAGCTTTTTTGTCGCTTATCAGACGACTACTTACCGCATCCCCAAGCCGTTTTGATCACAGGTATTACGCCGCAAGATTGTCAAAGCAGGGGTATTCCAGAGACTGAATTCATCGGTCGTATTAACGAAGTATTTAGCCAACCGGGCACCTGCTCGGCGGGATACAACAGCATTCGTTTTGACGACGAAGTGACTCGCTATACCTTGTATCGTAATTTTTACGATCCTTACGCGCGAGAATGGCAAAATGGCAACTCGCGTTGGGACATTCTTGATGTTGCCCGCTGCGCCTATGCACTTCGCCCAGAAGGCATTGAGTGGCCAAAAAACGAAGATGGCCGTGTGAGTTTTAAGCTTGAACACTTAACCGCCGCCAATGGCCTAGATCATGGTAAAGCTCACGATGCGGTATCGGATGTGCGCGCAACCATTGCCTTGGCGCGACTGATTAAAGAGAAACAACCAAAGTTATACCGTTATCTATATCAACATCGTAGTAAGCATGCGTTGGGTGATCTTGTGGATGCGACGAATCACAAGCCGTTGATGCATGTGAGTGGAATGTATCCGGTGGAGCGGGGCTGCATGACGGTGATTGCACCTTTGTGTTGGCACCCCACTAATAAAAACAGCTTTATTGCTTGGGATTTAACGGTAGACCCAACGCCATTGTTTGAACTGACCCCAGAAGAAATCCAGCAGCGCGTATTTACCCGTGCCGCCGATATGCCAGAAGGCATGGAGCGTTTGCCGTTAAAAGAAATACACATCAACAAAGCGCCGGTGCTGGCACCTGCCAAAACCCTCACACCAGATCAAGCAGAACGCTGGAATATAAGTGGTGAAGTGCTGCGCACGCATCTAGGCGTGCTCCGTAGTGGCGCTCTTCGTAATGGTGAGACTTTAGCTGAGAAACTCGGCGCGGTATTTTCTGGTCGGGACTTTGGTGAAGTCAGTGATGTGGATGGTCGTTTATACGATGCATTCTTCTCCAACAGCGACAAGCAAGTGATGGACGAACTGCACCAAATGAGCGATTGGGATTTAGCCGATTGGGCAGCGCCATTTCAAGATTCACGCGGTGAAGAAATGCTGTTCCGCTATCGTGCTCGTAATTACCCGGACACACTTAACGAAGACGAACGAGAACGCTGGGAACTGCACCGAACCTCACGTTTAATGAATGGCGTGGCAGGCAAGCCCGTACTCACCTTTGCTGAATTTGCGCCCTTGTTAGAGCAAGCCGCCATGAGTGTGGCGAATGACCCCAATCCGAATAAATTACAGTGGATTCACGAGCTGCAGCTATATGCTGAGTCGATTTTTCCGGTGACGGATTTTTAAGCTACAGAATGTAGAAGAGATATTGCTAGGTGCTACGTTTAAGGTCGCGGTAGAAGTTCTCGTGAGAGCCAAGAGTAATGAGTTCTAGGACCAAGGCACCGTCTTCGTAGCTGTATCCTAGCAGTGTTAGTTGTTTACTCATCTTGAACTTATAAACACGGAGAAAGGCCAGGTCACCTTTCTTTTGCTCACCAAGCTTCGGATCTTGCACCAAAGTTTTCACCGCGATGTCGAGATCTTGCTTTTGATTGGGTTTAAGTTTCTTTACTACTTTTTTAAAACTTGGTGTTTGTACAACTCTGGTGACGTTAGTCAAAGTCGTAATCCTCCAGCTTTCCTGCTTCTTTCTCTGCTTTAGCAATGATCGCTTGCCTGACAAACTCGTAAGGTAGATCTGGGTTATCTTCCATGATTTCACCAATTTTCGCCCAATGTTCAATTTGCTTGGGTGGCGTACGATTCAGAGCTTTAGCCATGATCGTGGCTTTTTCAATCAAGTCCTGATCTAGCCTGATGCTGGTAGTTGCCATGGTAAAACCTTATAAGAGAGAGAGTTACATGTAATGTAGCAACTTGCCACAAATGAGGCAAGTTGCTTTAATGTTGTTTTTCTCCTAGGTATTAAGTTAATGCCTTGGCCTCTACTTACCGCCTTGGGCCTACCGACCCCTACCCAAATAAGCTGCAATGGATAAACGAGCTGCAGTTGTACTCTGAGTTTATTTATCCAGTGACGGATTATTAGCGATAGAGAAAGGAATGGATATGCCGATTAGATGGTGAAGCTGTTTATTATCAAAAACGATTAGCCCAATAGTTTGGCCGTCGGTGGTGATGTGCAACAGCTAAGATAATAATTTCATCGTCAGTCGCTAGAACTATCAAAGAAAAAGGAAATCTATTTAGGAGAAGGCGTTTCGCGCCTTTTACACCTGCGTTGCTATAGATGGGAACAAGCGGAGGAGAATCTTCTTTTAGTAACTGCAATGCACCGTCGACTGCATGGTAGAATTTCGCACCAAGCCCTCTACATTCGGCCTCATACCAATTAGCTGCTTGTGATAGCTCTTCTGCAGCCTCCTTGCTGTATCGAATCCTTTTCATTGCTAGATATTCAGGCCTTTTTTCACTTTAGCCATCACGTCATCAGCTTCAAGTAATTGAGCGTCGCCGGATTCAATTTCGTTGATTCTCCGACAGATTTCAACATCCCACGCTTTATTAACATTCTGTTCCTCTTGGCCATCAAGACTATCAAGAAGGTCTTTAGCAAGCTTGGCGCGATCACGCTCAGGCAGTGCAAGCGCATCATATTTTATGTTTGCCAGTTCATTAGGCATGGTTATATACCTCAAATAGGATTGTATGATTTTCGTTCAATCAGCGTTTCATAGCAAGTTCAATGCGATGGGGCAATTCACTCAGTAAAGCCTTGTTGGTTGTTAACCGTGCTCGCGTGGTCCCACCGACCACGCCAAGATCTGGCTGATTTCACTTAAACTCATGCTCGTTTCCTCGCGCCAGCGGTCGGTTGCTTCTTGCAGCTTTTTCCAGCTCGCTTTTGAACTAGGCACGCCATCAATCACGCCCATACTGGTTAACGCCAGAATCATATCGCCGCTGAACATTAAGGTATCTACACCCATCCGACGCAAAAATACTTGCCCGGTACGGCCGCCACCACGGGTACTGCGACGACGAAACTCCGCTAAATTCGTGGCGTAGTCTTCAGGTTTCCATGATGCAAACCAAGCTGCGGCGCTACCATGTTCATGCTGCAAATCAGTAAAGAAGAGGGCGTTTTCATACACGGCGTTGATCTTTGCCATATGACGTATGATGGATGCATCCTGCATGAATTTTTCGTACTGCTCCTGCGGCCACATCACCAAAACATCTGGGCGGAAGTTGCAGAACACCTCCTCAAAGCGCGGCCACTTATTCTCTACCACCGTCCAATTAAAACCCGCCTGAAACACACATTGAGAAAGCACCGACAGCCAACGGTCGTCAGGAATCTTCGCCAACTTAGCCGCAGGCAAAGGCTTACTGATATGCGCTAACCTCAGCTTAAAATCAGGATGTTTAGCTTCGGCTTGTTCAAGGTAATGGCTAAAAGAGAGCACTGTGGTGTCCGCTATTGGAATCGGGAAACCAGTTTATCAAGCTGCGGCTTAGGAACAAGGCGCTAGCTGTTTTTTAAATGATGAGCATGGCGACACACTTCTTTGGCGGGTAACGGCCCGCCGTGGCCCATATAAAAAGTGGTATGCCCAGAGTCAGCCAACTTGAGTAAAGCATTCCCAACAGCCTGAGGATCATCCTCAAACGGCGGCTGCTTCGCCCGCCCAGTAAAGATAATGCCACCAAGAAAAATGCCCGAGGCAATCAAATCACCCACAAGGGCCGACTTATTATCCAGCAATACCGAGAGCGAGCCTTGCGTGTGGCCGGGGGTATGAACCACCGAGCCGTTAAACCCATAAGATGAAAGATCCAACGTCTCGCCATGTGTAAGCACAATATCCGGTTCAAATGCCGTATACGGCTCAAACATTAACCCCGTTTTAATAAACAACTTACCAAACCAACCCGTTGCACAAAACGTCATCGGCTTATCGCGGCGGTAATAAGGCAAGTCATCCGCATGAGCAATAATAGGTGCCCCTGATAAGGCTTTAAGTGTGGCGGCATTCCCTGCGTGATCAATATGCGCATGAGTAATAACAATCAGCTTTATATCGTTATAATTTAAACCAATATCACTCAACGCCTTCGCGACATGGCGCTCGGTGCCGGGTAATCCGGCATCCACCAAAATTGCTTTTTTAGAATCATGAATTAAATGAGCATTCACCAGCCCCAGTGGTAATATCGACACACGCTTAATTTGGATGTCATGCATAACGAATTCCGTATTCGATTGAATGACCGACATCATTACTGCATAAAAGAAAGGCCACAAGACGGCACTTTTTGGTGCCCCTAGTTGAGTAGGTCTAAAAAAGTAGGTCTAGAAAGGAGAGCGCAATGACTAAGGAAGTGATCAGGCCGTGGCACATCGATAATCCACAATCTTGCCCTATGGTCGTGACGGTTAACGTCATTGGCGGCAAATGGAAACCCATCATCCTGCACATGCTCTCTACTGGAATATTGCGACACAGCGAACTAAAACGAAATATTCCCCCCATCAGCCAAAAAGTGCTTACCCAGCAACTTCGCGAACTAGAAGAAGACGGCGTAGTTGTGCGTACTGTCTATCCTGAAGTGCCGCCTAAAGTAGATTATGGATTAACCGAGAAAGGGCAGAAGCTAGTGCCGGTGTTGAAAGCGCTGTATGAGTGGGGGGAGAGGAATCAGTGACTAATTATTCTCTCAAGTAGGTTGTGGTTAGCGCGAAGCGCGTAACCCAACCCTTATGACTAGGGCGCTAAGCGCAACTATTTGTATATTTAAAAAAACAAGGCACGCTTTGTATTCATGCTTGCGCGTTATGCCAGAGGGTAGTAGCTTAAACATCAAACGAATCATGGGCTTGCGCTCAGAGTTACAAAGAGGGGTTTGCAAGTTTACATGCAAGCATTCGCCGAAATAACAGGCTTGCGCGTTTTTCTAGAAGGGAGTTTTGAGTTATGGATATGAAAAACCGCTCTCTGACAATAAATTTTTCTGCTGTTTTAAGTATTATATTACTCACGCCTTCTTTTTTGGCTTTCGTTGATATTTACTATTCAATCTATGAGATTTTTTGGCCTGTAATTGAAACAAAATCTGGAAATGCTATAAATATATCCCAAGCCATAGCCGTTGCCCTTACAAACCAGCTAATTTTTTTAATCATGATCATTCCAGCATTGGTAGCTATATCAGTGATAGTCTTGAAGGTTGGTTTTAATGAGAGGTGGTATGCTAATTTTTTAAAAATCATGTCGTGGCTAATGATTTTTACATTACCATTCTTTCTGATATGCGGTCTTTTGGTGTTGTTCTTAGCTAAAAGAACTAAAAAAGTGCATAACAATACGTTGGTGTATAGCTCTGATCTTGCCCCGATAAAACGGATATCAAAGTCATAGGGTTGAGGGATAATGGACGAAAGCCCCAATTATTATAAGGCAGTCGAGACGGCTAAGAAGCGTGCTAAAGCACTCTTCGATGATGTCCCTGAGGATGTTCGAAAAGCGCTTGAGAATGAGGTTGTTTTGGGTACCCCTGAAAATGTAAAAGATCGTAGTGATGAGACAGAGTCGCGCTAATACTGAAACGCTACTCTTTCGTTCTCACCACACCAACCACGCATACCCAGTTATCACCGCAATACACCCTAAGTTAATCCAAATACCCACGCGCATCATGTCGCTTTGTTGAATAAACCCTGAGCCAAACACGATGGCATTTGGTGGTGTGGCAACGGGCAGCATAAAGGCACACGACGCCGATATCGCAATTACTGAGGTTAATACTAATGGTGGGATGCCTAAGCTTTCTGCGATGCCTGCAAACACGGGAATAAGTAATGCGGCACTGGCGGTGTTGCTGGCGAATTCGGTTAAGAAGACCACAAACGTCACTATGCTTAGCAGTATTAATAGTATGTGGCTGCCCTGTAAAAAATCGCCAATGGTGTTGGCTAAAAATACGCTGGTGCCGGTGGCTTTAAGTACGGCGCTTAAACATAGGCCGCCGCCAAACAGGAGTAATACGCTCCAGTCGGTTGTGCGTTCTATATCTTTCCATTTTACGACGCCAAAAAATGTCAGCAGTATGATGGCGTTAATCGCGACCAAGCTATCAAATTTAGATAGTCCACCGAGTAGTGCATTGATCGGCCCGCTGAATATCCAGCAGAACACGGTAAAAGCAAAAATCAGTAGGGTGATGATTTTTGCCGGTGTCCATTCAAGGGCGTCATGTTCGACCGAGAATCTATGTTTTAAATCCGGGCGTACCACGATAAAAAGCACAGCGATGGCTAAAGGTAATAGCAGTAATGTGAGTGGTGCGGCGAGTGTCATCCATTCAACGAAGTTTAAATGGCTCTGCGCGGCGGCAATGGCATTGGGTGGGCTACCGACGATGGTGGCTATGCCGCCAATACTGGCGCAGTAGGCAATGCCGAGTAATACGAATACATAGGTCGGGCGCTGTTTTATGGGGTCGAGCTGGTGCAGTATGCCCAGTACGAGGGGCAGCATCATGGCGGTGGTGGCGGTATTACTGATCCACATGGATAGACCTGCCGACACCGCAAACATGAGCAGTACGGCAACACTTAATCGGCCTTTGGCAATATCGAGTACATTATTGGCAATCGCGGTATCGAGTTGTTGTGTGTGCAGCGCCGCCGCTAAGGCAAAGCCGCCTAAAAACAGAAATATAATGGGGTTGGCAAAACTACTTAATGCCTCTGTGGTATCAAATACACCAAACACCACAGCCAGTATGGGCACGAGTAGGGCGGTAATGCTTACGTGCAGTGCTTCGGTCAGCCAAAGAATAGCGATAAACACTAGAATGCTAAGGCCGGTAACAATTTGAGGCTCAAACGGTAAAAACGCGAGCATTGAGGCGAATAGAAGCAGGTCGCCTAAAACGATGAGGTGTTTGTGGTTGAATAGGGTAGCTGGTGTTTGTGATTGTTCAGGCTGTGATGACATAACTGATCCGAGTTGTTCTTTTTCTTGTCGATGCCCAAGAATATGGGAATTCATGCGATTAAGAAATGCCTCGGATCAAGTGTATATTGATTTAGGTTTTTAAGTTGGGTTACGCGCTTCGCGCTAACCCAACCTACGGGTTCGGATAATTTAATATTTAAAATCGGGGTAGGTTGGGTTAGCGCGAAGCGCGTAACCCAACAAACTCAAACTCGATGTAGGTATTTTTTAAAGACGACGCACCTTAATCGACTTGCCTTTAATGCGGCTCTTTTCTAGCAAGCGCAACGCATCGTTTGCTACATCACGCTCTACCGCTGCGTACGCAGAAAAATCGAGTACGGTGATGTTGCCAATGGCACTGCCGGGAATGGCGCCTTTTGCGGTGATGGCACCCACAATATCCCCCGGACGTAATTTGCTCTTACGGCCTTCGCCAAAACAAATTGTGACGTACGGTGGCTTTTCGATTTTCATTTGTGGGTTGGTGAGTTCGTCGCTCGACATCATAGGCACGTCGTGTCCCATTTGTTCGATTACGGCTTCGCGTTTGTAGTCTTCGCGGTCGCCAACCAAGCTAATGGCTAACCCTTCTTTTCCGGCACGGCCGGTTCGGCCTACGCGGTGAACATATACTTCTGGGTCGCGTGGCAGTTCGTAGTTAATTACGGCTTGTAGGTCGTCAACGTCTAAGCCTCGTGCTGCGACGTCAGTCGCGACTAAGCAATGGGCGCTGTTTTGTTTGAAGCGTATATATACTTGATCACGGTCACGCTGTTCTAAATCACCGTGCAAGGCGAGAGCAAGGTAGCCCTGATCGCGCAGGGCGTAGGTCACATCTTCAACGTCATTTTTGGTATTACAAAACACCACGGCTTGTTGAATGCCAAAATGTCCCATGGCTTTTATCAGCGTTTCTTGACGATTGTTACGTGTGCACATGACCATGGTTTGTTCGATGGTGCTGACTTGGTGCACGCTTTCGACTTTTACTGACTCAGGATTACGCTGAAAATCGCGGCTGAGCTTGTTGATGTTGTCTGGGTAGGTTGCTGAAAACAGGAGTGTTTGGCGTGACACTGGAGTGTGGCTAACGATGTCTTGAATATCGTCGCTGAAGCCCATGTCGAGCATGCGGTCGGCTTCATCTAATACCAGTGTTTCGAGCTGGTCTACTTTTAGTGTGTTTTTACGCAGGTGATCTTTAATGCGCCCAGGTGTACCCACTACCACATGCGCGCCGTGTTCTAATGAGCCGATTTGCGGGCCAATAGATACACCACCACATAACACTACGACTTTAATGTTTTGCTGAAAGCGTGCGAGCTTGCGCAGTTCATCGGCCACCTGCGTTGATAGTTCGCGTGTTGGGCACATCACTAAGGCTTGCACGCCAAAGAAGCGTGGGTTCAGCTTTTGCAGCAACGGAATACCAAACGCGGCGGTTTTGCCGCTGCCGGTTTTTGCTTGGGCGATGACGTCTTTGCCATCCAGTGCGAGCGGTAGGGCTTGCTGCTGAATGGGGGTCATTTCTGTGTAGCCGAGACGAGTTAGGTTCTCGATTTGTTCTTTTGGTAGGCCCTTTAAGGAGGCGAAGCTGGTGTTATCTGTCATGGGTTCGCCTTTATTGTGCATTCTGTTGGGTTATTTCTGTGCTTACGTTTTTTCGTCTTTTGAGAGTCACGCCAGTCTCAATATGATGTGTGTACGGGAATTGATCGAACATCGCAAACCGTGTGATGTCGTGAGTTTTGCACAGTTCCGCCAGATTCGCTTGCAGCGTTTCTGGGTTACACGAAATGTAGATAATGTTGTCGTATTCGCTGACCTGCCGCACGGATTCATCATCTAGGCCTGCGCGGGGAGGATCAACCAGTACCGTGCGAAAATCGTAATTCGATAGCTCAATGCCTTTGTCTTTTAAGCGGGTAAATTCACGCTCACCACGTAACGCTTGCACAAATTCTTCGGACGACAAACGCGCAATCACCAGATTGTCGAGTTTATTGTCGGCGATGTTTACCTGTGCGGCATTGACGGAGGTTTTAGAAATTTCGGTGCCAAGTACGCGATCAAATTTTTCGGCCAAGGCCACTGAGAAATTACCGTTACCGCAATACAGCTCAACTAAATCGCCACCGATGCCTTCTGAGGCAGAACGCGCCCAGCTCAGCATTTTTTGGTTTACGTCGCCATTTGGCTGGGTGAAGCCACCTTCAATTTGGCGGTAGTGAAACTGCTTGCCGTCAACGGTGAGGGTTTCGGTGACGTAATCACGCTCAAGTACGATTTTCTGTTTGCGGGAGCGGCCAATCACAGGGAAGCCCAAGCGCGCTTGCATGGCACGAGCTTCAGTTTCCCATGCTTCATCCAACTTCTTGTGATAGATGATGGTGATGAGTGCATCGCCGCTGAGTGTGGTGAGAAACTCCACTTGAAACAGGCTACGACGCAGTAATTCGCTGGCGTGAATCTCAGCAAGTAGACGTACCATTAAGTCATTGATCAAGGTTGATGCAATATTGAATTCACGCACTTCGTACGCTTTTGAGCGGTTGCCCGGTTCAAACATGGCGTAGAAGCAACGCTCACCTTCGTGCCACAAGCGAAACTCAGCACGCAGGCGGTAGTGGCTGCGTGGGCTGTCGTAGGCTTCGAGCTCAGGAGGGGTGAATTCTGCGAACAATGTGTTCAGCCGGTCTTTTTTCTCAGTGAGTTGTGTATCGTAATCCGCAGGATTGATCGGATCTGGAAAGATTTCTGACATGAGATAACCGGGGGCTTTGACGTTGGGGCGAGTATTATACGCATCCTTCAATAAGGTGCACGCAAAGCGGTCGTCGGAATCTGGCGTGCGGAATGCACCCAGTCCGTGAAGCTCTTTGGCGCATAATGTCACTTCGGCCAATGATCGACTGAAATAATCAGATATTGTGCCATTATTGGTAGTAATTAGACGAAAATAAGGGTTTTACTATGAGTGAAGTACTGCAGGAATTAACAACACTGCTGCGCACGGAAGCTATGGATGAAAACCGTTTTCGCGGAGAAACCCAAGATTTAGGGTTTAGAGCCTTGTTTGGTGGCCAAGTGATGGGCCAGAGTTTATCGGCAGCCATGCAAACCTTGCCAGAAGGGGATTGGCAGGCGCATTCGTTTCATGTGTATTTTATGTTGGCAGGCACGGTCACGGATCATTTGGAGTTTGAGGTGGATCGTCTGCGTGATGGTCGCAGCTTTGCAACGCGCCAAGTAAAAGCGATGCAGAATGGCCGTGCAATTTTGACCATGATTTGTTCTTTTCAGCATCCTGAAGAGGGGCTGGAGCACCAAGCACCTATGCCAGATATTAAAGGGCCTGAGGGGATTCACTCGCAGCTTGAGTTGGCGCGCATGTTTCGTGACTACTTCCCTGAAAAAGTCCGCGATATTTATACCGCAGATAAGCCGATTGAAATCCGTGTGCTTGACCCAGTGAATATTTTTGCCCCGACAAAAAAAGAGCCAGTGAAGTATTTGTGGATGCGCGCTGATGGCACATTGCCTGACGATTACGATACACAGGCCACTTTGCTAGCGTATGCGTCTGACTTTAACTTGCTGCCAACGTCGTTACACCCGCACGCGAAATCATACGGTCAAAAGAATATGCAGATGGCCAGCTTAGATCACAGTGTTTGGTTCCATCGTCCGTTCCGTATGGATGAATGGCTGTTGTACGCTATTGATAGCCCGAATGCGGGCGGTGGTCGTGGATTTTGTCGCGGGCAAATATTTAATCAACAAGGCGAGTTAGTGGCTTCCGTTGCTCAGGAAGGCCTGATCCGCTATCGCGAACCGGAAAACAACGAATGATGCTACTCCGCTTTATCTTTATTTTTCTTCGACAGAATTGGAACGACAATAAAGATCCTCTGGCATTGACCAGTTATAAGTTTAGGGTAATGCCATGGGATATGGACCTGAACATGCACCTAACTAATACTCGGTATCCGTCATTTATTGATGTGGGCAGGGTGCAGTGGTTTGCTGAAATCGGTTTATTGCCTCTGATCTTTAAAGAAGGTTGGCGTACCGTGGTTGCAAGCCAGACAGTTACTTTTGTTCGTGAAATTAAACCATTAACAGAAGTAGATATTGAAAGCCGGGTGCTCTACTGGGATCGTAAATACATGTATTCAGAGCATCGTTTCTTGGTGGATGGAAAACTGCATTGTAAAGCGCTGGGGCGTATAGCGCTGGTCCGTGGTGGTCGTGTTCGGAGTTTCAGTTCATTATTGCAGTCGTTGGATAAACATCATCAGCGGGAAGTTCAAGAGTACATCCCGCCAGAGCCTACCCCCGAGGTTCAGGCGAAGATTGATCTTCTGACGTTGAAGCGGGATGCTGAGTTGGCTCGTGCTCAGGCTGAAGCGGATGCTGAGAAAGACGCGGCTGTTCAGTAGCGTCTTCTGACATTTTATGTTCTTGCAGCAGCTCGGCTGCTGCAGAGAAATCAAACCCTTCCGAGTCTTCCATTTTTTCCGTATCTGGGCGAATGCCACAGCCGCTGCCTTTTATTGGCATTAAACCGGACGTTCCGGGAATGTTTTTCATTTTGGCTGATCATCTTTAAGCAGTAATTTTGGATTCACACGCGCGTTATTTAGGCTTACCGTCCAGTGTAAATGCGGGCCGGTGGCGCGGCCTGTTTTACCGACTGCGCCAATTAAATCACCTTGTTTTATAACATCACCTTCTTTGACATCAATTCGGCTGAGATGACACATCATGCTGATTAAGCCTTGGCCATGATCGATAAAAACGCTGTTGCCGTTAAAAAAGAAATCGCCGGTTAATGCAATGGTGCCATCGGCGGGGGCTTTAATTGGTGCGCCTTCTGGCGCGGCGATGTCAATACCACTGTGAGGTTTACGTGCTTGGCCATTAAAAAAACGCTTTAATCCAAAGGCGCTGCTGTAAGGGCCGTCAACAGGTTTCAACATGGAATTCCAATTATTGGCCAGGCCGTCGTTGAAGCTTTTGTACACGGGCGTCATTTGATTGTATTCATGGCTGATGCGAGTCATGTCATTTTTTTGCGGATTTACTTTACGCTTTTCTTTAATTTCGATGTGCTGTTCTTCGTACGGAAAATCATTAATGGGTAGGCTGATTTTTTTATCATTGACCGCGAGTTCAATCGGACTGCTTTGATCCAAAGGTACGCCGATCACTGCAATCCATTCGCCTTGTGCGTTTTGTATCGTCATCGCGGATTTATTTTGAAATAAAACAGTCGGTGCTGTCGCACCAGATTGATCTAGTGTAATGCTGACTATGCCACCGGGAATAGCGTGGTGGGGCAGGTCGGCTTCTGCATAAACAGCCAAAGCAGAAAGAGAAAATAATAGGGTGGTGAAAAACGCTTTCATATTAATCATGGTGTATGTCGGTCACTTTGCTGATGACTTTGCCTGAATGTAATCGGGTTTCTAAGGTGTCGCCAGTCTTCACATCCTGAGTACTGTGAACGACCTTGCCATTCTCGGTTTGTGTTATCGAATACCCTCGGCTTAATACTTCTAACGGGCTGACCGAATTTAGTAAACGAACACCGCTGATGAGTTCCTTCTTTTTTGTTTCTAGGCCTAGATTCATTGCACGCTTAATTCTTTCAGAAAGCTGAGCCAGTTGGCGCTGATGTTGATCCAAGCCTTTCTGAGGGTGCATTTGCTCTAGGGCTTGCTTTAAACGTAAGAGTTTTTCTGATGGCTCGCGGGTGCGTAATTGCATCACGCGCTGCAAGCGAATTTCTAATTGATCCAAACGTTGCGCTTGGGTCTGCAATAATTGTTGAGGGCTGCGCAAGCGACTCGTTAGCTGACTCAGTTGGCGCTGGTGGTGTGTCAGCTTGTCACGCTGAATACGGACTAAACGTTGCTCATAGTCGCGCACGTGACGTAATAATTGCGATCCGTCAGGGCTGATAATTTCGGCGGCGGCGGAGGGCGTTGGTGCACGAACATCCGCAACAAAGTCGGCAATGGTGAAGTCCACCTCGTGGCCAACTGCACTGATGACTGGAAGATCTGAGGCAATAATGGCACGAGCCACGGCTTCGTCGTTAAAGCTCCAAAGATCTTCTAAAGAGCCACCGCCACGCCCAACAATGACTACATCGGCGGCTTGGTCTGGGTTATTCGCTGCGTCACGGTTGGCGCGTGCCAATGCGTTGATAATTTGTTGAGGTGCGTCTTTGCCTTGCACGGCGGTTGGGTAGACATTCACTTCGATGATGGGCCAGCGACGTTTTAATACGGTGATCATGTCATGAATCGCCGCGCCGGTCGGGGAAGTGACGATGGCAATGCGTTTCACCGATTGAGCAGGCGGAAGAGGGCGTTTACGTTCTTGCTCAAACAGACCTTCGGCAGTCAGTTTGCGTTTAAGCTGTTCAAACGCCAATAGCAGAGCACCTTCACCGGCGGGCTTCATATTATCAACGATTAGCTGATAGTCGCCGCGGTTTTCGTACAAGCTAACCTTGGCACGCAGCTCCACCTGATCGCCTTCTTTGGGCTGAAACTTTAATCCGGCTGTACGTGAACGAAACATGGCGCAACGAACCTGAGCGCCAGCGTCTTTGAGTGTGAAGTACCAGTGACCTGACGATGGGCGTGATAGATTCGAGATTTCACCTTCAACACGCACGGACGAAAATGTAATTTCGAGCAGCTGTTTAGCGCGTTTATTGAGGTCAGAGACGGTGAATACACTGCTGTCTCTGGGGTTGTCTGTTTGATACATATTTTCGTTCATTCAGTATTTGCACAGAGGCTGACATAAGGTAGCCAGTTTGACCAGTGGTAAGGCTCTCTGCTTTTCACTTTTCGGGGCTGGACATCATTCTCAAAGAGGCTTAGGTTAGTCAGGTCGGTCTTGAAAGACACTCTAATGAGTTGGGCCGCTGCATAATCAAAGAAAGAATGATCAATATTAATACGATCAAACCTATGTCAAACAGAACAAGGAATAAGTCCATGAAAAAACTGATTGCTGCTGCAATGCTAGTCTCTGCTTCTTCAGTCTCTTTCGCTAACGGCCCTGCTGGTTGTGGCTTGGGAACTGCGGTTGTTTTCCCGGATGCAAACGAATGGTACGAGCACGTATTGGCTGCAACGACTAACGGTACTTCTGGTAACCAAACCTTTGGTATGACCTCTGGTACTTTGGGTTGTGAAGCGGCTAATGGCCCTTTGAAAATGGCTCAAACGTTTATGAATGACAATATGGACCAACTGGCGGTTGATGCGGCTCGTGGTCAAGGTGAAACTTTGGATGCGCTTGCTCAGGTAATGGGTATTGAAGCTACTGACAAGGCAGCCTTTGGTGCGACTGTGCAGTCTAACTTCGACAGCATGTTTACTGCTGAGTCTACGGCGGCTGACGCGTATGAGTCTCTGACTCAGGCGATGGCGCAAGATGCTTCTTTGCAGAAGTACGTAGGTTAAGTTTGTTCGGGTTGCCTCAATGGTAGCTAAAAGAAAACGCGCTGCGGCGCGTTTTTTTATGTGTGATTACTAAGGATTATTTGTGGTGTTTTTGCGCAATGCATCAGCCGTGACTGTGCTGGTTTTGTTCGTGTGTTCGTCTTTAATTTATACATCTTTAGTTCATGCAGATGTTGAATCAGTAGAACCTCAGTCAACGATTAACCAAACTCTATTGCCTAATAACGATGTATTGGAAATTGATCTGTTGGAAAGTTTGGCTGCAAAGCGTCAATGGAGCCACTTACTTCATTATCGCTACCATCCATATACCTTTCGAACCTTGAGTCAAAACGATAGCCCAGATTTCTTTTTATCTGACAAGGGGCGCACCGACTTAGTCGCAGAACTTAAAGCCGATATTGCTGCTTTTTTGTTAGAGAAACAGGCCCCCGATGCCTCCGCACAATGTCGCTTTCCCGCGCGCTATCAGTGGATCAAAAAACAACTACCAGATGCTAACTTCGTTGATCAACCTTGTCCTGAATTCGAACAGTGGCGTGATGAATTGGATGCACACCGACTTACTTTAATTTTCCCAACGTCACACATTAACTCTCCATCTTCTATGTATGGCCATACTTTAGTGCGTTTAGATCGGGAAGATCGAGACAGTAGTAAGTTACTCGCCTATAGCGTGAACTTCGCCGCCAACGCTGACCCAACGGATAATGAATTAGTATTTAGCTATAAAGGCTTAACTGGTGGCTATCCGGGGGTTGTATCGGTGATGAATTATTACGTGAAAACGAATGATTACCAGCATATGGAGTATCGCGATATTTGGGAGTACGAGTTGTCGTTCAGTAAATCAGAAGTGGATCAATTTGTACGTCATATTTGGGAAACTAAAGACACCTATTTTGATTATTTTTTCTTCGATGAAAATTGTTCATATCGTTTGATGGGTTTGCTGGATGCGGCGTCTGAACGGGCAGATTTAGCGGATGAATTTTCTACCAAGGCTGTGCCGGTCGATACTATCAGGGCATTGCAGAATAACCATTTTGTTCGTCGTGCTGATTTTAGGCCATCGGCTGCGAAAACCCTAGAATCGATGTCCGACCAAAGTACAGATGCTGAGAAAGTAGCGGCGCATCGTTTAGTCGAATCTAATGAAGATATGTCACTCATTCTTGAAGGGTTGCCGGCTGAATCACAAACCAAAGCATTAGAGTTGGCGCATGCTTATGCTCGTTATCTTTCTGTTAAAAAGAAACAGGCCAACCCGGTATTGCGTAAACGCACCATCGCGATTCTCTCTGCACGCAGTAAGTTGCCTCAGGGTTCTCCGTTTAATGAACCTGAGCGCCCACGTTATCGTGATGATCAAGGTCATGGCAGCAGTCGTTTAACCATATCTGGAGGCTTTACTGATGAGCAGTGGCATGGTGATTTGGGTTGGCGAATTGCGTATCACGATATTCTAGATCCGGCGATGGGGTTTACGCCGGGCGCTCAAATCGAAATGGGAGATTTCCATTTTCGTTATGGTGAAGACGAAGGATTACAGCTGAGGTCTTTGACCTTGGTGGATGTACTTTCATTGAGTCATAGAACGGATTTTCAACGTCCTGTGGCATGGACCGTCGCAGCTAAGTTAGATCGATTTGCACAACAAGAGAGTGAGCTGTTCTCTAGTTTGAATATTGGCTTTGGGCGTGCGTGGCACACTACGGTGCCTGATTTTCGCGGTGGTGTGTTTGGTGATGGACGCTTTTTCATTTTAGGCGAGGTGACGGCGAGAGCCGATAATCAATTTGATGAAGGTCATCAAGTTTCTGTTGGCCCGCGCTTTGGTTGGTTGTGGCAAGGCGCGTATAACCAAGAGTTAATTGAATTTCAGTGGCAGCCCATTGCCTTGGGTGATCAAACCTCACGTCGTCGTTTTAGTATTCAAGAAGCGCTGGTGGGATATGGTGATGTACAGCTGCGCTTTGGGTTTGAGCGCGAGTGGGCTGGCTCGAAAGCGGTTAATGCTTGGGATGTAAGTTATGCTTGGTACTTCTAAGCGCTGGTTACTTTTTGGATGTCTGCTGTCGCTTGTTGTGGTGGGCATTACGGGGTGTAGCTCGTTAACACGTTTGTACTTTCAGCCTCGTACCTTGTGGCTTCAAACCCCCGAGGCTTACGCTGTTAAATACGAAGATGTATGGCTTGAGGCGTCAGACGGTGTAAAGCTTCATGCTTGGTGGCTTATACCGGAAGAAATCAAAACTGACAGCCCAGTAATTCTGTATTTGCATGGCAATGCGCAAAATATTTCCACTCATGCGCGCAGTATTTACTGGCTGGTGGAAGAGGGGTATCGAGTACTGGCTCTGGATTATCGAGGTTTTGGTGCGTCTGAGGGTGCAGCTGTGATGCCGGACGTATTACTGGATCTAGAGGCTGCAGCACGTTGGCTTGTGGATGAGTCCCCAAACGATAATATCGCCGTAATAGGCCAATCCATGGGCTCCGCTTTGGCCATCAACTTTGTTGCTGAACACCAAGACGACTACCCGGTTGAGGCTTTGGTGTTAGATTCTACGTTTACGGGATTTCCTAGTATTGCGCGAAATGCGTTAGGTCACGCTTGGATAGGTTGGTTGTTTATGCCGTTTACTTGGTTGGTGCCCAGTCGTTGGGACCCAGAAAACAAAGTAAAAGATATTCGAGTGGCTACCTTGGTATTACATAGCCCTATGGACAGTGTGTTGCCATATGAGGGTGGGCGAACGGTCTATTTCAACTTACCCGAATCTAACTGTTGGCTAGATAGCTTAGGCCCGCATATTGCCTCGTTTCGTTATGGGAGTCTGCGTGCAGCGGTGGCTGATTTTATTGATACCAAGGCGTGCCCTGTGCGTGGGAATGAAAAACCGTCGGAAAAATAATCAGATAAATAGACAATTTTTGATTAATCGCCGGTTTCTTTAGCTCACGGGCGTTTACCCAGCTCAGACCTTTCGATATAATGCGGCGCCTTTCCCATCACCTCATTTCGGAAGGCACTTCATATGTTGCGAATCGCTCAAGATGCACTCACTTTTGATGACGTGCTGCTCGTCCCCGGTTATTCCGAGGTACTGCCTAATCAGGTAAGTCTGAAAACTCGTCTCACTAAGGGCATCGAGCTTAACGTTCCGCTTATTTCTGCTGCGATGGATACCGTGACTGAAGCACGCTTGGCGATTGCTATTGCTCAGGAAGGTGGTTTGGGTATTGTTCATAAAAACCTAACGATTGATGAACAAGCCGCTGAAGTTCGTAAAGTTAAAAAGTACGAAAGCGGTGTGGTTAAAGATCCAATCACCGTGCCGAGCACGACCACAATTCGTGAAATTCTTGAGCTAACTCAGCTGCACAATATTTCTGGTATGCCCGTTGTAGATAACGGTGACCTTGTGGGTATTGTGACGAGTCGTGATGTTCGCTTCGAGAAAAATCTTGATGCATTGGTTAGCAGCGTGATGACACCGCGTAAAAAGCTAGTGACCGTTGTTGAAGGGACTAGCCCACAAGACGTTCAAGATTTGCTGCACGAATACCGTATTGAAAAAGTCATGGTGCTTAACGACGCTGGTCAGCTCGTTGGCATGATGACCGTAAAAGATATTGAAAAAGCCAGAGCCTATCCAAATGCCGCTAAAGATGAGCAGGGCCGTTTATTGGTCGGTGCCGCTGTAGGTACTGGTATGGGCACTGAAGAACGCGTTGAGGCCCTAGTAAAAGCCGGTGTGGATGTCATCGTCGTCGATACAGCACATGGTCATACTTCAAACGAAGCAGGTACTGGTGTTATTGACCGTGTTCGTTGGGTCAAAGAAAACTTCCCGTCTGTTCAGGTGATTGGTGGCAACATTGCTACTGCAGCCGCGGCGGTTGCTCTTGCTGAAGCCGGAGCAGATGGCGTGAAAGTCGGAATCGGCCCGGGTTCTATTTGTACGACTCGTATTGTTGCTGGTGTCGGTGTGCCGCAGATTTCAGCGGTAGCGAATGTGGCAGAAGCGATGAAGAGCTATGGCGTACCTGTGGTTGCTGATGGCGGTATTCGCTTCTCTGGCGATATTGCAAAAGCGATCGTTGCCGGTGCAAGCGTAGTGATGGTGGGTTCTATGTTGGCGGGTACAGATGAAGCACCTGGTGAAGTAGAGCTGTTCCAAGGCCGTGCTTATAAGTCATACCGTGGTATGGGTTCACTCGGCGCAATGGGGCAAAGCCAAGGCTCTTCTGACCGTTACTTCCAAGATAAAAAAGCGGGCGTTGATAAGTTGGTTCCGGAAGGGATTGAAGGTCGTATCGCCGTTAAAGGCCCACTGTCGAACATTGTGCATCAGCTAATGGGTGGTGTTCGTGCTTCCATGGGTTACACAGGTTGCGGAACCATTGATGAGATGCGTGTTAAGCCTGAATTTGTACGTATCACGTCAGCGGGTATGTCTGAGTCTCATGTTCATGATGTTCAGATCACTAAAGAAGCTCCAAATTACCGTTTGGGCTAAGAGCAAATCGCTTAATACCGGGGATGACATTGTCATCCCCGATTTAGTTTATAACCTTCTACAAGTTTTCCTGTTTTACGGGTTACGGAAAAAAGATTATGTCTCAAGATATTCATGCTCAACGCATTTTGATTCTGGATTTTGGTTCACAGTACACCCAGCTTATTGCTCGTCGTGTTCGTGAAATCGGTGTTTTCTCTGAGATTCGCGCCTGGGATATGGACGAAGCAGAGATTCGTGAATACAAGCCTGCCGGGATTATTCTTGCGGGTGGCCCTGAGTCCGTGACTGAAGCGAATTCTCCTCGCGCGCCACAGGTGGTGTTTGAGCTGGGCTTACCTGTTTTAGGTATCTGCTATGGCATGCAAACCATGTCTGAGCAGTTGGGCGGCAAGGTTCAAGGTTCCGATGTACGTGAATTTGGTTACGCCCAGATTCAAGTTGAGAACGAGAACGCTCTTTTAAAAGACATCAAAGATCACATCTCTGACAACGGCAAAGCCTTGTTGGATGTGTGGATGAGTCACGGCGATAAAGTGGTGGCCATGCCGGAAGGCTTTGAATTGATGGTATCTACGCCGAGCTGTCCTATTGCCGGTATGTTTAACGCTGAGAAGAATTTTTACGGTGTTCAGTTTCACCCAGAGGTGACTCACACGCTACAAGGTCAGCGTCTACTTGAGCACTTTGTGCTCGATATTTGTGGCTGTGAAGCACTGTGGACACCGGCCAAAATTGCTGAAGATCAAATTGAACGTGTTCGCGCGCAAGTCGGCGACCAAAAAGTATTACTGGGTTTATCGGGTGGGGTGGATTCATCCGTGGTGGCTGCGCTGTTGCATAAGGCGATTGGTGATCAACTGACCTGCGTGTTTGTTGATAATGGTCTTTTGCGAAAAAACGAAGGCGATATGGTGATGGACATGTTCGCTAAGAACATGGGCGTTAAAGTGATTCGAGCGGATGCCGAGGCGCTATTCCTTGATGCATTGGCGGGCGTTTCTGATCCTGAAGCTAAGCGTAAAATCATTGGTGGTAAGTTCATCGAAGTGTTTGATGAAGAAGCTACTAAGTTGAAAGACGTTAATTTCCTTGCACAGGGTACGATTTATCCTGATGTTATTGAGTCTGCCGCGTCCAAAACAGGCAAAGCGCATGTGATCAAATCTCACCATAACGTGGGCGGTTTGCCTGACGATATGAAGATGCAGTTGGTTGAGCCATTACGCGAGTTGTTTAAAGACGAAGTACGTAAAATGGGTCTAGAGCTCGGTTTGCCTTACGACATGGTTTATCGCCATCCATTCCCAGGCCCAGGTTTGGGTGTCCGTATTTTGGGTGAGGTTAAAAAAGAATACGCTGAAATTCTGCGTGAAGCCGATGCGATCTTCCTTGAAGAGCTGCATAACTTCGATTGGTACCACAAAACTTCTCAGGCCTTTGCTGTGTTTATTCCGCAGAAGTCAGTGGGTGTGGTTGGTGATGCACGCCGCTATGAGTGGGTGATTGCCATTCGTGCGGTAGAAACTATCGACTTTATGACCGCTCGTTGGGCGCACTTGCCCTATGATTTGCTGGAGAAAGTCTCCAATCGAATCATTAACGAAATCGAACATGTTTCCCGTGTGGCCTACGATGTATCAAGTAAGCCACCCGCGACGATCGAGTGGGAATAAGTCATCGTTGTTGTCTTTTTGAAAGCCACCTCCGGGTGGCTTTTTTGTGTGGCGAGTTATGCCTAGCTCCAACTCGTGCGTGAACGATAGGGTAAGCTAAGATAAAAAGAATAAGGCAAGTAAACCATGCTTTTTAATGTCTGCCGTTGGGTGTTGTTATGCGAATATTGATCTTCATGTGTTTTGTTTTTACTCAGGTGGCGTGGGCCGGTAAGCCAGTCGAGTTAAGGACAAGTCTTTGGCCTCCTTATCAGGTGATGCTTAAGGGAGAGTTGTCGGGTGTCGCCATGACGGCGGTGAAATGCATCTTTGAAGGGCTTGATGAAGGGGTGAATGTCAAAGTTGTGCCTTGGGGGCGCGCTATAAGTGATCTGAAATCTCGCCAAGCGGATGGCTTGTTTACCTCGATCTATTCTGAAGATCTCAATGCAAATGCGGTGATGTCTTCGCCGTTTGCTCTTGAAAAGTGGTACGTCTATTCGATGGGGGATGTTGGGTCATTAGCCGAAGGTTTGCCCCTTGACACACGATTCGCTGCCGTTCGCTCAAGTAGTCAGTATCAATGGTTACGGAGTAAGGGATTTAGCAATATAGAAGAAGTGAATGACGGCGAACAGCTCCTATTGCTGTTAGCCTCAAAACGAATTGATGCGTTTATTGCAGATGATCGTTATTACAATGAGTTAGAAAAAGGTCATTATTCTGCATTCAGAGGATCTTTACCTACGTTTAATCGACGATTTTTACGTTATACCCCTTTGGGGGTGTATTTCACCAACACGTTTGTTGATGAATACCCCGAGTTTATGGAGAAGTTTAACAATCAGATCACAGAGTGTGCCGGTACTCCAATTGCATTGAGTGCCTTGGAAGAAAAAACTATTCGCCGTATTTTTGAACGACGGTTGCGACCATTATTGAGTAATAGAGAAGTGTTTCGTGCTTTAACCCAACAAAATAGAATGAGTGCTGGGTTAGCACCATCGGTGAAGAATAAACTTGATGAAACTTGGCGCAGGGAGAGAGCTGGCGAAGATCAGCCATTTATTGATGATCTGCTTGCTCGGCAAGTGTCGGTGATGTTTAAGGCAATACAAGACACGAGTGATGGTTTATTTACCGAGATTTTTCTTGTTGATCGCTACGGTCTCAACGCAGCACAAAGCGTTGTGACCACGGATTATGATCAAAGTGACGAGCAAGCATATGCTGAAACTATAGCAAAAACGTCTGAGCGGTTATTCATAAGTGATATTCAGTTTGATGCGTCTTCAATGAAGTTTCATGTTCAAGTATCAGTGGCCATTAAAGGCGAAGTTGATCGCTATGTTGGTATGTTAACGGTTGGTATTGACGTTGAAGAAGCCTTGCGTCAGGGCGCTGGTTATTGAATTAATAGCAGGCGTTGATGCAACTTCGTGTCATGCTTTTTACCGTAACGACTAGCTCAGAAAAGTAACGGACTGAGTAATGTCTACGCGGTCTGTCCGGCACTGATTCGCTGGTGATTCATCGGCGTAACCGAATGACATACCAAAAAGTACCCCATGCCCTTCAGGTAAGTTCAGCATACGATGAATCGGTTTCGGGAATTGGCCAAGCGCCCCTTGCATACAAGAATCTATACCATGTTCCTTTAATAGTAATGCGAGTGTTTGAGCGTAAATACCTATATCAACTGCGCCCATGATGTTTAGGTATTTTTCCATTGTGAAGAAAACGACATGTGGCGCATCAAAGAATGTCCAATTTCGGAGCATGGCCATATTTCTTTTGGCTTTGTCGTCTCTGGCCACTGCCATTGCACTATAAAGAGCATTGGCGGCTCCAAATTGCCGCTCTCTATGAATACCTTTATAGGCAATATTCCAATCAAAGTCAGGCTCGGGTGATTGTTGCTTCATCACCTCACTAATGAGCAGCTTACTGAGTTCATCTTTTTTCTCCCCAGACACAACATAAGTCTGCCAAGGTTGAACATTGCAATTGGAGGGCGACTGCTGTGCTTTGCAAAAAACATCTTCCAGTAATGTTGAGTCTATAGGAGTGGCCTTGAAGCCTCGCACGGAGTGACGCTCTTGGAGTATGTCTGAAAGTAACACTTTTGATGCTCCGGAATAGTTATATAGGGTGAGGGACTCTGTAACCTTACGTGTATTTAAGTGTGATCTATGTCAGGAGAATGTAATTCCTTTGGTAACACCTTGTTACATGAACGACCGTTTATTATCCTGCAGCACCAAGGGTTTTGGCCTGTTTTGCGTTAAAAAGTGACATATTCTGCGTCATCGTTTTTACTTTATACGTATTGCGTCGACTTAACACAGGTATTAGAATCCAGCAAAATTTTGTAAATGGACTGTGAAGTAAGTCTCAAAATAGCTGAGATCTGCTTTCGAACGGAGCGAACATTATGAAGTTCATCAAAGGCGTTGCAATAAGTCTAGCCACGGTAGCGGCATTTGCTAGTGGAGGTTATCAGCAAGCAAATGCTTCACCTGGTGGTGTGAATGATTCAGCTGTTTGGCTCAAGGCAGACGACGCCGGTACCATTAACAACGCTTGGAAGGATAGCTCCGGTAACAATCGTGATATTGATGCACGAGGTTCTTGGTCATTAACTTCGGCGGATGCTAGTCACAACTTTCATCCTTACACTACTGGATATACAACTAGTCGCCACTTTAGAAATAATAGTACGGGAATTGTTCCTAGTGGCGAGCGTGAAACTCCATTATCAATTTTTACGGTTACCTTAACTTCGAGCTATGTACAAAATAACTCTGGTCGCATAACAGGATTGGATAGCACCAGCGATTACGCTGGTGAGCCTGGTTTCTCTCTCAACGGTGTTGATGCTGCCGGTGCCGGTAAATTATTACTACGACCAGAGCGCTCTTCGGGTGACGACATTAACGTATTTCACCCAACGGCCGTTCCCCTTTCTCAGTCTGTTTTAGGCTATGCGAATATCGGCGGCGCTGAGAATAAGACATTTGTTCTCGGTTTGAACGGCGAAGAATACTCATATACCTCTCAGTACTCCTCCATTACTCGCGGTGATAATTTACTCGTAGGGTATGGGCGTAAAGACAGTGGTGATGCTTTCCAAGGTGACATCATGGAGGTGATTTGGTACACCAAATCACTGACGACTGCCGAACGCCTACAGGTAAGTTCTTACCTAAGCCTCAAATATGGTATCGATCTTGTTGGTAATTACACCGACAGTACGGGCGCAGTTATTTGGAATGACTCGCTTGGTGTCAGTTCTAACCCAGGGGAAAACTATAAAAATGCGGTCTTTGGTTTAGGTCGAGATGACACCAGCGGATTAAATCAAAAAGTTTCTCGTTCCGTTAAAAGCACGCGTTTAACACTAGCATTACAGTCTGACTTCACCTCTTCAAATGCGTCATCTTCACGTACCACGTCAATCAACGGTGATCGACAGTTTTTCCTAGTTGGTAACAACAGTGGATCATACTCTCTTCAAACGACAGAAGTTGGTGCTCCATACTCACTGCGTATTGGCCGTGAGTGGCTAGTGCAAAAAACAGGCTTCAATCAGTCTGTATCTATGAAATTCGCTATTCCGTCTGGTCTCCCGCAAAGCGCGAAGCTCTACTTAGTCCGTAAGAACACAAATTCTGATTTTAGTTCCGGTGCTGAGTCGATTGGTGAAATAAATAAAACCACAGGTGTTATTAACAACGTCACGTTGAACAATGGTGATTATTTTACCATCGCGGTGACGTTAGATAGCGATGGTGATGGTGTTCTGGATGCTAATGACGCATTTCCGAACGACCCTAACGAGTCGGTAGATACTGATGGCGATGGTATTGGTAATAACGCGGACACTGATGATGATAACGATGGCGTGTTGGATGGTGATGACGCGTTCCCACTTGATCCAAATGAAACAACTGATACCGATGGTGATGGCGTAGGAAATAATGCCGATACCGATGATGATAATGATGGCCTAACCGACAGCGAAGAAAATACGTTAGGAACCAATCCTCTATCCGCTGATACGGATAATGATGGTAATGATGATGCGACAGAGGTTGGGGTCGTGACATCGCCTAATGATACTGATAATGACAACATTATTGATGCGCTTGAATCTGCTAATAACGATGCAGATAGCGACGGTGTATCTGACCAGCTAGATGCCGAAAATAATAACCCTAACAACGACTCGGACGGTGATGGCATCGGTAACGCTGATGAAGTTGCTCTAGGCACAGATCCTCTTGATCCGAATGATACGCCACTAGACTCTGATGGTGATGGTACGCCTAATGCTTTTGATACCGATGATGATAACGATGGTGTATCAGATGATGACGAAGCGACGAATGGTACTGACCCGTTAAATGTTGACACTGATGGCGACGGCGAAAACGACGGCGCAGAAGGGACTACTGATACAGATTCAGACGGCATCATTGATGCGCTTGAATCAAGCTTACTTGACGCTGATAACGACGGTGTATCTGACGAGCTAGACGCTGAAAACAACAATCCGAATAACGACTCGGATGGTGATGGTATTGGTAACGCAACCGAAGTGGCTGCAGGGACTGATCCACTTGATCCAAACGATGCTGGAACAGATACAGATGGCGACGGCACTCCAGATAACATCGACAATGACGACGACAATGACGGTTTAACCGATGTCCAAGAAAGTTCATTAGGCACTGACCCTCTATCTACGGATACGGACAGCGATGGTGAACTGGATTTTTCCGAAGTAGGCGACGTTGCTGATCCTATAGATACTGATGAAGACGGCATTATTGATGCACTTGAATCTGCCGTACTTGATAGTGATAGCGACGGTGTCGTTGACGAGCTAGACGCTGAGAACAACAATCCGAACAATGACTCGGATGGCGACGGCATTGGTAACGCAACCGAAGTGGCTGCAGGGACTGACCCACTGAATCCGAACGATGCGGGCACCGATACTGACGGTGATGGTACCCCAGATAACATCGATACCGACGATGACAATGACGGTGTATCTGATACTGACGAAGCCACTAACGGTACCGATCCATTATTGGCCGATACCGACGGCGACGGCGAAAATGACGGCGCTGAAGGTACGACAGATACTGATTCAGACGGCATTATTGATGCTCTAGAAAGCAGTACGACAGATACCGACAACGACGGCGTATCGGATGAATTGGATGCTGAAAATAACAATCCGAACAACGACTCGGACGGTGATGGTATTGGTAACGCGACCGAAGTGGCTGCAGGAACTGACCCGCTGAACCCTAATGATGCGGGCACAGACACCGATGGCGACGGCACCCCAGATAACATCGACAACGATGATGATAACGACGGCGTTAGCGATACTGACGAAGTGACCAACGGCACTGATCCACTAAATGCTGACACTGATGGCGACGGCGAAAACGACGGCGCTGAAGGTACGACAGATACTGATTCAGACGGCATCATCGATGCACTTGAATCAAGCATCATTGATGCTGATAACGACGGTGTATCGGATGAATTGGATGCTGAAAACAACAATCCGAACAACGACTCGGATGGCGACGGCATTGGTAACGCAACCGAAGTGGCTGCAGGTACTGATCCCCTGAATCCGAACGATGCGGGTACCGATACTGATGGTGATGGAACTCCGAATAACCTGGACATCGACGACGATAACGATGGTATTGAAGACACGGATGAAACAGCTCTAGGTACAGATCCACTCAATGCTGATAGCGATGGCGACGGCGAAGGCGATGCTACTGAGATTGGTAATATCTTCGACGCTAACGACACTGACAGTGATGGAATTATTGATGCATTAGAAAGCAGCATCATTGATACCGACAACGACGGTGTATCGGATGAATTGGATGCTGAAAACAACAATCCGAACAACGACTCGGATGGTGACGGCATTGGTA
>OJBE01000053.1_pt1 | contig 45608 bp, 28 predicted proteins | sample 1590521 | NCBI WGS metagenome assembly OJBE01 (sample SAMN05416807, study PRJEB24817) | seawater metagenome | isolation source: Sea water | place: Canada:Atlantic | collected 2013-07
ACAGCGCGTTCAAAACGAACTTTACCGCGCTGCTCAGGATCTCCTGCATCCACTCTTTGATGCAGGAGTTGCCCTTCAGCCGTGAAGCGGTTTTCTGCCCAAGACTGCTCGACATGTATCAAAGCAAATTGACGTGGGCAGTAGGCGTAGTGTTGGATAGCTGATATAGCTAGCAGGTCTGCCATAACCGTATAACCCGTTACAGTAGTTCTACGACACTCACACCCGCAGGTATCGCTTCGCTATCAAGACTGATTTCATAATCAGTAAATGCCTTAGCTGGGCTACCAGATTCGCCATTAACCCTCTTAACCGTTACACATTCGAACAACTTATGAGCAGGTGCATTACCTAGCGCTAGTTCATGTTTAAAAACAATTAGCTTGCGAGCAGACATTTCACCACGGGCCGCAGACCGGTCATGTTCAAATAAATTGATAAGAGAATTCCAAAGTAATTGGAGATCTTCATCGGTAAACCCTGTTTTTTCTGCCAATTTAGCCGAAACATAACCGTGAACACGGTAAAGCCCGTAAGGGATAATATGCTTACGGCCCATAGTGCGTTCTTTTTCGAGGTCTTTCTCATTGGTTACAGCCATTCGCGTAATGGATATTTCCAGCGGAATAACAGGATCAATTGAGCTAGCGAAAGCTAGCTGTATTGGTCCGCGTACTTGCCCAGCATTGACCTCAGTAGTCATTACTGCTCCAAACGAACGGACGTCAAAATAGTTTTTGCACATCCACTGCGTCAACTCCAAAGCCTTTTGCTGATCTTTGGGTAATTTCTTTGGTTCGTGTTCTATCTCTAATGCCTGATACGCTTTTTTATGCTGATTATTCAGCACCGATTTCTCTTGCATATAGATCGCGAAACCTGGGGTATTTTCTTTCGCTAGTTCGACAAAATTACGAATTTTGCGTTTAAGGCATACATCAGTCACCAAACCCCTGTTTGTTTCAGGATCAAGACGGGGCATGTTGCCCGCGTCAGGGTCGCCATTTGGGTTGCCATTGATCACATCAAACAAAAAAACAAATTCATAACGATTAATGATTGCACTCATTCTGAGTCTCCTTCCTCAAGCTCTAGTTCAGGTTCATGTTTCTTAAAATTTTCATTACGTTGATGATAATAGCCAATAGCAAAACGCCCTTGCTCTTCTATGCCCAAAGTTTTTGGAAAAGAAGCAGCCAGTTTATCAATGATTTCGCCAATCTGCTTTTCAAGCGATACCGCTAAACCTCCTTTAGTTTTACGTATTTTACTAAAATGATTTTGAGTATTACGTAAAAGCATGGGGAATATCGGCGCAGGGGTTGCAGATGCAGCACCATAAAAACGATCTTTTATTGTCGCATTAATGCCTTTGCCAAGCGCAGCACGCTGAGCGGATTCTAGCGACGAAAACAAACGTCCGAGCAAATAACCCGGGTCCTTATTGTCAGTATCTAAACTCACAGGTATCTCCTTATCATTTTGGGAATTTAAACGGCTTTCTCTGGCCAAAACGGCCTTACACAATGCCACACGTAAAGAGGATATATCTCCATCTGCACGCATTCGCATAATTAGATTGGTAAGCAAACTGCGAGGATAACGTCGACCCGTTAACACGGCCCGTGTCAGCTCGCCCGCTAACTGAGGTGATACATCGTCCAGCTTTGGCTTACTTCCAGCTCTATGAGGGACAGTTTCGCTCAACAAACGCCAGATCGCTGGCAAATTTTTCCAAGGTTGTGGATCAAGGTATAGGTCTTGGTAATGGGCAGAAAGACAGCGAGTAAAATGCTCTAAAGTATTAACCTGCCAAAAACGTATAGATAATCGAGCTGCATTAGGGGCTAAACCAAGAATATAAATTCGTGTTTCTGGATTTAAGCCACGACCTAATTCCTCTATAGGCCTACCTTTAGCAACCTGAATTAAATCTTCCGATAGTGCGGTAATCTGACCATCATCTTCATCCGCTTCTGTTTTCGGTGACAGGCAGAAGCCAATAAAATCATCGGCATTTTCGGCTTCCTCTAAGACATCCGATTCGGCCCAAAAGACAACCGTTGTATCACCTAGCTGTAGTCGTTGTTTGTTACTTTCGTCTCTACGTAATAAATAATTTAAAACAGTACCATAAGCAAAGGCCGCTTTATTTGATACAGGAGCATTCTGCCCCTGTTTTTTACCATATGACTCAAAAGAGTTTTGATTAAAAGATACCAGTGAAGCACCTGACGATTGCGCGCCATTCACACCTCTAATAGAAGGATGTAGATCAGTAATAACTGAGTTGTCTCCAGTAATAAGACAAGGTGTCACATCTGTTGAGTCTAATGACAATTGTAGAGTGCGAATTTTTTGTACGACAGGGCGCTGATGGAGAAATTTACTTTCCCCATCAAGACGGAAAACTATATTGGTATCTATAGCTTCAGAAGGAATTTTTGCAGCCATGCAGTCATCTTCAGGACTCCACTTTTCCAGAAAGCATAAAAGTGCGTTCATTCCTTCATCTTCATAATCCGCCAGCCATTGTTGATGATATTCTTTAAATGCCTGATAAGTTTGCTTGGCTCTAGCCAAGTCTTTCTCTTTGTCGCTGGCAGTGAGGCCTAAAACATAACTTGTTTTATCCCAAAGGAAACAAGGTGAAATATTTGAGGCTCTTTTCGGCGGGCTAGGAACCATACGCACAGAAGGTCTGGGCTTTTTACCAGAAGTATCCAGCAACGGAATCACATCGATCAAATTTCCTTCCGTATCTATCTGCAAGCAATAACTGATACTTTCATTGCTATATCCATAGGGGGGTAAGCCTTCAATTCCTTGGTCTGACAGTCGTTCATAGTAGTTGTTTAATGCCGTCAGAATCATGACTTCACCTCTTCTGATTGAAAAGGTGGTACATCAATAACACCACTTTTCATCACGGCGCGGAAATAGTGTGGCGTGCAATTGTCGGTGAAATCAAAATCATGCAGCATCCATCCTAAATCGATTTCGTTCGATAACTCAGAGACTGGAATATCATCACTTTCTATTAATTCAAAATTTGCAGGGAATTCTCGGTTGCCAAGACATGGGGAGTGAAAATATTGCCCTTTTCGAGCACGGCGATTAAAGATATCGAGGTGTTTACCTACGCTATCGGTTTCATCTGACTTATTCGTCAGTTCAAAATGTGCTTCGATTACATAGGCAACGTTGCGCAATACAGTCGCGGCTCTCTGCTGCCTATCTTCGTTAATATAATTAACGAGGTTTTCTGTACTTCCACCCTTCATCGCCTTGGTGATGCTGCTAGATGATATTTTGCTACCAACCTCATTACGACGAATAGATTCAAAAACAACGGGGTTAAGCACATGAATTCTATCAATATGCCAACGAATAGCTGGTTTCCAGTGAATTGCTTCAAGAATACCGCGAGCTGCCGACGGAGTAATAACGTCGTAACTGACTCGCTCCGCTTTCATTTCTGGGCGAGTAAAGCAAGCTCGATCACCCCAGATTTTTAGTTTAATTCCGTATGCCATGTTATCTCCTTAATATATTCGCCCAATCACAATACTGTTTTCTCTGATTGAATAAAACTAGGATCTTTCCAGTTCAATCCACACTCATCGTCGTAAAGATCGGTATTTTCTAGCATGAGAAACTGATAACCGAAACGTTCCTGATTTATGGGAGCTACGGCTCCAGATTTCATTAATGCTTTCAGAGCCTGCTCAGGTACCTGAACTAAGTAGCGTTGCAGCTTACGGGCAATGCCTCCAACCTGGTCGGCAAACTGTAAGTCATTGACTAGAGACTCTATCTCAGCAATACGAGGTTTATACTTCACAATCACAGGTTTCATATTGCTCTCGATCATAGTGAACTGTTGAGCCATTCGCTCGTAGGGTATCCGTAGCTCATGACCTACAAGCTTCACGCTGGTGAGTATTTTGTGGTGATCTAGCTCATCGCCTTTCAACCAGTACACCTCTTTGAAGAATGCTTCGACCGCTTCAGGCAATAGCAGCCTGCCGATATGGTGGCGATAGACCGTGCGAAATGCACTGGCATATTGCGTAAGTTCGGGTGGTTCTGGCCAATCATCAGCAACCTGAAACACCTTAACTAAGCTCACGTCCGCACCGTATCTACCTTCACGATTGCAACGCCCCGCTGCCTGAGCAACTGAATCCAGACCGGCTTCGGCACGATATACGGTTGGAAAATCGACATCGACGCCCGCTTCAATCAAAGAAGTACTGACTAGACGAACAACTTCGCCGGATTTTAGTTTTTTCCGAATTTCATCTAATACGGCAGAACGGTGCTCGGCACACATCAACGTCGTTAAGTGATATGCCCCCGCTCCTTCTTTTCGTAATTGATCAAAAAGAGAACGGGCATGACGACGATTGTTAACAATACAGAGCACTTGGTGTTGCTCCATCATCTCATCCACCAAAGCCTCATCAGTCATAGGGCCAATATGGGTAACGGTTACTCGTTCCAGTTCTTTATGCAGCTGTGCTGGGTTCGGCGCTAATTCGCGTACGTTCTCGAACCCTCTGGCAAAATCTTCACTTTTCAGCAAGGCAGGCTGGGTCGCCGTACAAAGAACCATACTTGAACTGTAATTCGTTGCTAATTCTTTGATCATGGCGACACAAGGCAGCAATAACTTAATGGGGAGTGTCTGAACTTCATCCAGAATCACAACACTATTAGCGATGTTGTGTAATTTGCGACAGCGCGATGTACGGTTAGCGAATAGACTTTCGAAGAACTGTACTGCCGTGGTTACGATGATAGGAGCATCCCAGTTTTCTGCCGCCAATCGTAATTTATCTTTACTACCGCGATCTCGGAATTCCATTTTTTCCTGATCAAAAGCACTATGGTGTTCCAACAGAGCTTTTTCACCGTAAGGCCCTAATGCTTCTCGCCAGACCTTGGCGTTCTGTTCAACAATGCTAGTGAATGGAATAACTAAAATTACTCGTCGCTGTCCGTGACGGGCTGCATGATCCAAAGCAAATGCCAGCGACGATAGTGTTTTTCCGCCCCCTGTAGGAACGTTTAGGCTAAATAATCCAGGTGCTAGTTCAGCTTGTTTTTTTACATGGGCCAATATGCGCTTTCTTATGGCGTTGATACCTTCTTCAGCCTGAAATTTAGACTGAGAGAGGTATTGATCCACTTCTTGTTTAAGCTGTCGAATCGTCGGAAATTGGTTATCTCTTGGGGGTTGAGCTTTAATCTCTCGGTAATAATTATCGGTGTCGACAAAGTCAGCATCTACTAGGCATGAATACAACATCCGGCCTAAAATTGAGAGCTGAAATAATTGTGTTTGAGATTCAAGTTTTAGAGGTGGCATTGCTGGTCTTGTTACCAGTTCAATTTCTTCTTGCCAAATAGGATCTAGTTGAGTTTCTAACTCTGCGGTAAGCCGCTGAGTTAAAGGCGTAATGGTCTGCCCTTTTATATCTTCAAATCCATCAGCAAGCCCAGCATGATGACCGGCAATACCATAAGCGAGTAAAGTACCCATCTGCGGGCCATATTTCTCAAACGCAATTTTTGCGCCCCATGTCGCATGATCCACACGACGCTTACTGCCTCTTAATCGCTGCTGAAACTCAGAACAATATTTACCCAAGTCATGAAGAAGACCTGAAACCTCAGCCAATTCTTCAGCACCAAAATGACTGGCACTCTTTGCTGCCATTTGACCGACACTCTTTAAATGATCATCCAAGGGTTGCCAATCAGTTTCAGATTCATCTGGCGAAGAGTGCGCATAGTATTTTTTTGCTTTTTCGGTCATTTCGTTGCTCCTTAAAGTTTGCCATCCTTGGCAGCACACTCCTTTGTGCATCCCTTCTCGCTCCCTGCCCGATCTATTCAACTCATTCTTTGCTCATTAAACAATCACTGTTCATTTACACATGTCGAGTTTTCAAGCAGGTTTAGCTGGTATATTTTTCTATGTCGCTTTGGCATTCAGGGGTCAGCATTATTTGCTGTGCTTCGGCTTTTTCTCGTAACCGGTCGAGGCCGAGGTGTTTTAAGGCGTAGATTGCGAAGGCTGCACGTATTCGATATTCGCATTGATATCGGCCTTCTTTGTTTTCGGTCATGCTGTAATCTTGAGCGACGACTTGTTGTTTTATTCTGCTCAGGCGGATGTCGGGCTGTATGGTTAAAGTAATCCAGGTGTTCCAGCGTTCATCCTCTTCTACACCGTATTCTGCGGGGCCTTCGTCATCGACGACTTCGCTAATACGAGATATTACGAAGTCACGATATCCTTGATTTTTTTCACATCGCGCACGCACATGCCAGCGCATTCCATCATGTATTAGACTATGTGGGCTGATGATTCGGCCTTCAATTTCTGGGCTGCTCATCGACCGGTAGGCAATGTCTATTTTTCGTTTGTTGTTGATTGAGTAGAGTATCGGGCGAACGATTTCAGGCTGTAGCGCTCGTCCAAATTGTCGCATTGGGAAGGTGTCGTGCAGTACAAAACCTGTCTGATTTTCAGGCAGGTCTGTTTGAATAAAGCTGTAAATATATTCTTCGAGCGAGCCTGTTGAGTATTCAGGTTTAAATTTTTCGGTGGGTGTGTGGCCTTTAGCACTGGCATCGTAGCTTAGATTGTTTGGTAAAGTCGCGTTGTAGCGTTTGATGAGTTTACTGGCTGAATCTCGGCTGATATTAAAGTTTTCTACGATGTGGTTTGCGGTTATTCGCCCTTCCCATTGCGCACGCAGCTCTATGTATCGAAGTATTTGTTGGTGTTGGTACGATAGTGACTCGCGAACGTCCATTGTTTGTGTGCTCCTTCCTTATTCATTGGCCACCTTATGAGTATTTCAGTATGGTGTAAATGGTATTCGCCGACTACCGATTTAAACGCTATAGAAACAGGTTCAGAAAGCAAAGGTTAAATTGACTATACCTTTGAGGTGTTAGCTTATGATTCGTCACACCAATAAAGCCAAACGCAAAATATCCCGCAATCGTATTATTCGCGCAGTTGCCAGCTCCAGCGCTATCGATACAGGAGAGAGTGTCGATGTTATTGAAAAACGCCTGAAGAAAGGTGTTCGTAAATATCCTAAGCTGACTCTAGCTGACTCTAGCTGACTCTAGCTGACTCTAGCTGACTGAATATTGCCTTTAGCCCTACCCAATTTTTAGTTATCGATTAAATAGTCTGTATCAATATCTTTGATGTAATTGGTTTTTTACAGTATCTCCGAGATTATGCCGAATCATTGACTCAGCTAATTGAGTACCTTCAATAAACATTACTCTCTTTTCGATCATATTTATGTAATCAATGTCATCACGCTTTCCCGACATTCACACAGCCTGCTTTACGCCCACAAAAAACGGGAGCCGTAGCTCCCGTGTTTCATGCGTTTTAAGCAGATGGTAATTAGTCGGGTACGCAGCCAGCTCCTGTGCTGTGGTTGCAGCCGTCGGTGTCTATGAATAGCTGGGTTGAGTATTCATCGATGGGCAGTTTTTGTACCTGTTGGCCGTTTTCGGTGAGGCCTTCAACATAGTCGATAAAGCCCTGTGCGTATTCTGTAAAGGTGTCTTCGTAGTTACCCGCATCGAACGGTACGCTAAAGGTGGTGTAGCCATCTTGCCCTGAGGCGATGAAGTCGTTGGTCACGACGCCATAGGTGGCTGCGGTATCAATGGCGGTCCAGCTGCCACTGACTTGTGAGTTCACTTCAACGTTGGTGACACGGCTGCCCGCCGCCTGTGATGCATCAATGTCGTAGCGCAAGCCTGCCGCGTATGGGTATGAACCGCTAGAGCCATCGTTGTCGATGAAGTTGGCCAGCGCATCTTCAAGTACGTCGATGATCTGCTGGCCTGTCATATCCAGAATCACGAGGGTATTGGAGAAAGGCAGTAGCGTGAAGGCATCAGCAATGGTGACGTCGCCTGCGGCTAAATCAACCCGCACACCACCACCATTTTGAATAGCGATGTCGGCGGTTGGCGTGACAGTCAGGAAGGCTTTAGCAACCACGTTTGAAATATCAGAACCATACTCGTAGGTTGCTGAAGTATCACAAATGGTAGAGCGGCCCTGCCCTGGTATGCGCTCAAGACAAAGGTCTTGTGCGTTGGTGCCAATCACGGTCTGTTTGAGTACGTCCACATCCTGGTTGTAGATATCCAGAATCGCTTGGGTGGTCGCGTCTGGCTGGATGGCTACTATTTCGTCTTCTTTGGTGAGCGCGGTGGTCACACGGGTGACGTCTGCACCAGTGAGTACACGTGTATCGTCATCAGCGTATTCGTATTCATATGTGGTGCTGATGGGCATATACGGCTGGCCTGCACAGGCGGTGACATTGCCATCGGTGTCGAAGTCGACACTCAGTTTGCCCATCAGGTGCGCGTATTCCCATGCTTGCACCACACACACTGTGTTGCCACTGGCATCGGTCACGACGGTTGGGTAATCGCCTTGTGGGTTGAAGCCAAGATCAGAGAAGGTGTTATCACCCAATAAGGTGTGCGAGTCGCCACCTACAATGACGTCAACGCCGTTCAATGCCGCTGCCAGTTCAAGGTCGTTTTCGTACTGGTAGTGTGTCATTAAGACGATTTTATTCACGCCCATGCCCGTCAGTTCGTCGATGTATTGCTGGGCAGTGGTGGTTTCGTCTGAGAAGGTGGTGCCGTCTTCCGGGCTGGATGAGTTTTTGGTTTTACCAGCAATGTCGATACCAATGATGCCGATTTGCTGGCCTTCACGCTCAACGATGGTGTAAGGCTGAATATAGCCTTCGGCAATGGCGGACTCGCGCGCTGGGTTCACGTTGGCAGCCAGTGTTGGGGTCACGCAGGCGGATGAGTTGAGTGAATCCAGGAAGTTGGCTAGGCCAGTGTCGCCGTCATCGAACTCGTGGTTACCCAGTGCGAATGCATCAAAGCAGATCTGGTTCATCATGTCGGCGTCAGCACGACCTTTAAACAGTGAGTAATACAAGGTGCCGGTGATGGCGTCACCAGAGTGCAGTTTAACAACGTTGTCTGACTGCATGCTCAGTTGATTAAACAGGCTCACCATCATTGGGAAGCCACCGTACGTGACGTCTACTTCACTAACGGCCGCGCCCACACCGCCTTCTGCGCCTTCAACGGTAGTTTCCATACCGAGTGCAGAGACGTCAAAACCAAAGTCATCCGCATCAAGGTGTGAGTGGTGGTCGTTCATGTGCAGAATGGTTAATGACATCGCGTTATCCGCCGGTGCCACCGGTGCTTGATCCCCGATTGGGCCTTGCTCCCCTTGCGCGCCCTGTGGACCTTGAGGCCCTACAGTGCCCTGTGCTCCGTTGCTTCCATCTTCACCACCACATGCAACTAACCCAGCACTCAACATGGCAAATGCTGTTAACTTAAAACCATTCATCGCTTCATACCTTTGTTTAATGAGACTAGTTTTCAATCGCATCAGGATAAAAAGGTGTGTTTACGGTTGAGTGACAGCTTGTTGGCAAATTAATGACAGTGCCCCATCAAGGCTCTTCAAACAGATAGGTCTTTAAATGCCAAAAAACTGGTTTTTTTGGCCGTTTTGAAACCCTAGCTTTTGGCAGGTTTCTCCGTAGAATCAGACGTAAATTTGACGCGGAGCTTTCGGGTGAGTGGTTTACGCGAACGCAAGCTGGCTATTGCTGCTGACCTTCATTGGTCTATCGAGGAAATGCGCACGAAGGAAACAGGTAAGCAGTTTCTTTTGAGTCTTGCTCAGTTTCTGCCTGTGTATAGCCCCGCGTTGCGGCAGGTTTATAGTGATTACGATACGTATTTTACTAAGTCTGCTGTGGTGATTTTACCGGACCCCGTTGATTTTACCTCTACGTATTCTCATATCCCTGAACCTGCGGTTAAGGCCACTGGTATTTTATTGCACCCTACTCCTGATGGGATCGGGGTGAATATGCGTTTGCGTAATAATAAGACGATGACGATGCCGCTGGATAAGGCGTTTGCGGTGATTCGTAAGCAGTTACGGGGGCCTTTTTTGCCGGTGATTAAGCGCGGTGATTTGCGTGATTTTGATCAGTTAACGCCGTGTATTCATTTAAATGCCTTGGCGTTGAGCCAAGCGGAGACGTTGTCGCGCTTTGAGCGGTTGGATATTACTAAGGCTTTAAATGAACGAACGCGTGAGTTGCAGCTGGCGTCGCATTTGTTGGGTGATTAGTTTTTTTAGGTGTTTGTTCAGTCTAATACAGTCCGCGTTCTTTTAATCTCACTACCGCTTCTGATCTATTTCTTACGCCGAGTTTGTCGAATAAGTTGGATAGGTAATTACGCACGGTGCCGGGACTGAGGTTTTGTTCTTCGGCGATTTCTTTGTTGGTTTTTCCGGCCACCAACGATTTAGCGATGCAGTTTTCGCGTTCGGTCATTTTGCTGAGGTTGCATATTTTGTGTGCTGAAAATAAGGTGCCGCCGTCGGCGACTTTAAGTGTTGAGTCGATTAATTCATTGAGGGCGATGTTTTTTAGCAATAGGCCTTTGGCTCCCGCTTCGATGGCTTGTTGTTTTAGGTATTCGTCATCGAAGGTGGTTAAGAATATGACGGGGGTGTCCCAGCGCATTTTTATGCGTTTTATAAGTTCTAGGCCGTTCATTTCTGGCATGTGTACATCGAGTAATATGATGTCGGGCTTGGGGTTATTTTCTAGGTAATCTATACAAGCTTGGCCATTGTCCAGCTGGCCGACGACTTCTATTTTTCCTGACATTTCGAGCAGCTTGGCGATGCCGAGCAATACGATGTTTTGGTCGTCAACGAGTAATGCCTTTTTCATATCAAAGCCTCCCTTGGCAAGTTTAACGCTACCTGAAACCCACCCTGCTCGGCTATTTCGGAACTGGCTGATCCGCCGATGGTGGCCATTCTATTTTGTATTCCGGTAAGTCCATTGCCTACCTTTATTTTGTCATTTGATTTGCCGTTGTCTCGTATGCTGACGTTAAGATCTCCGGCGTCGTAATGTATGTTCACCCAGGCTTTTTTGGCGTGGCTGTGTTTGAGGATGTTGGTGATCGCTTCTTGTATGCAGCACAGGAGGTTATCAGCAATGATGTCGTCTTGTATTTTTAGGCTGGGTTCGCATTCGAGTTCTATCTTTAAGCTCGGTACGTTGGCGATCATTTGCTCTAGCTGATCGTAAAATTGTGCGTTGGTTTGTTTGCGCAGCTCACCCACAACGGTGCCAAGTGTGCTGAATAAACGCTGACACGAGTCTTGCGCTTGCATCAGTGTTGAGGTTTCTTCTGCACTTTTATTTGGGAATTTGTGTTCTAGCAATTGCAGGTTGATGTTCATGGCGGCGAGTTCGTGCCCCATTTTGTCGTGCAGGTCTTGGCGGATTTTGCGGCGTTCGTCGCGGCGGCTTCGTTCTGCTAAACGGCCTTGTGCCACTTTAAGTTCGGCGGTTTTTATTCTGAGCTTTTCGGCTTCTAATAATTCTCGCAGTACACCTAATCCTAAACCCCATAGCACGAGCGCTTGGTTGCCTATAAACAGTGTTAGGTAAAAGCCGGTTTCGCCGCCTGCTTGCCAGCCATACAGTCCAGCAGGAATAAGTAGCACGGTTACACTGACGGGCATGGAAAAACGTATGGTGTGGATGGAGTGAATAACGATCATAAATGAGAGTAAAAATAGATCGAGGGTGTTCGGCTGCCAAAGTCGTTGAATATAGAGAACAGAGAAGTATGAGCCTATTAGGCTTATCCAGCACAAGGAGTCGAGGTTGTTGGTAAACCACTTCATGTTATTTTTCAACATGGTGCGCAACTGGCCTGCCGTATTAACGAGCATTAGAAACCCATTAAGCAGGCCTAGACCTATCAAGAGTTTGTCGTCGTTATTCCAGCTGTCACCGGCGTGGTTCAGTATACGACTGAAGGCGATTAGCCAAGCCGACATGCCAAGTGTGCCCAGCAATGCTACCCGTGTAGGTAAGCTGAATTTCTCGATGAACATATCCTAGCCTTTTGCTTTTGTTATGTCGGATAGTGAGATAGATACCGCAATATTAGTGCGATGTGTTCATAAGATTATCATTTAAAAGGCCAGTCAGGCCATGTCTATGCGCTAGTCGACCTGTTCCATTCGCCCAAGCATTGGGATATTGACAGCGTTAATCCAACTTGTGGGTAGTGGGTCAACGCCATAAATTTCGGGCAAAAAAAAACCGCATAAATGATTATGCGGCTTTTTTAGTGTTTGGTAGGACTACCCAGATTCGAACTGGGGACCTCTACCATGTCAAGGTAGCGCTCTAACCAACTGAGCTATAGTCCTGAGGTGATGCGTATAATAACGACCGCCACTTTTATGTCAAGTAATTTGCGGGTTATCCCTTTGGAATCAGGAGGATAGGTGCAATTTTGCTGTCTTGTATTTGTTATTCTGCCTGAGAATGGATTCCCGCCTCGGCTTTGGCTTCCTGCGTCGCTCTACCTCCTACATCCATCTAGTCGCTCGCGGGAACAACAGCCTACCTATACTCCCAAGATAACTTTTGCTTTATCGCCTTTTTTCGGGGTGCATACGGTAACGCGCCCAGATAAGCTTCTGTCTTTGTTGTCTTTAAGTTCGGCTAAGTATGCTTTCACGCTGGCTGCACGTTTAGCCACTTCTATTGCCCAGTTTTCACCCCACTCTTTAAGCTCTAGTTCACCCGCAACTGGGCATACTTGCAGTTCAAGTTCGGCTTTTTTAATCATCATTTTGCCAACAGTATCAAGGTACGCTTTGTGCTCTTCCGTCAGCTCGAGCTGCTGAGGTTGGTACTCAAGGTCATTCAAACGAATCGCGAATATTTGATCCGAGGCAAATGAGGCAATGCTCAGCAACTGCCCATAGGGCACGAGCGATTGTTTTAAATAATACAGCGTGGCTGTTTTAAGGGCCTTTTTGCTGATTTGGTTAATGACATCGTTGATACCCACATCCGGCTGGCTGATGTCACCCGAGAGCGGCACTTCGATGCGAATGTTGTTGTTGTCATCTTTCAATACTGACAAGGCCGTTTCTACCGGCATTGAGATCTGCTTACTTAGGCTTTTGATTGTTTCTTCATCGGCCGGTTCAAATTTACTGTTTTGTAAGACAATCAACATTTCTCCACCCAACTGACCGTCGGTTATGCTGATATCAGAGGTGACTTGCAACATGCCTTTTTTCAAGCGATAGCCCATTGCCTCTACAAGGTAGGGGTTAAACTCAACAAGGTTTAATTGTTCGATATTTAGGTCTATTTTCCCTTCTGGGTATTCTCCCTTCATGCCCATCACGCCATCGACACGAACACGGTTGTAGGCATCCAAGGCTAACACCATGTGAAGCTCGACCCCTTTATCAAGCGCGGCTGTATCTATTTTACCCGTGCGCAATTCAACCACGCTGACGTTCGTGGAGACGTTGGGTGTCATTGCTTGATCAACCCAGTGAAAACTGCTTGGGGTTACTTTGGCTTGTTTTGTATCCGTGGTATCTGCCCTTGCTTCTGAGTCCGCCTGAATCATTTCTACACCAGCAATTTCTACAGCAAATGGAGATGAGGCATTGTCGGATTCAGTCGCCGTTTGAGTCTTTTCACTTTGAGTATTTGGGGTGTCCGTTGGATCAGCCACCTCCGCTTCAGGCACGCCAGCAATCGCACCATTTTTTAATCGGGTCGCGTTGGCAACTAAACCATAAAAACGATGCAAGCCTGAACGAAAACTCTCCGGCGTAGCATTAATAGCCGTTACTTCATAATGATCCAACGACACTAGTGGTTGGTCACCATTTGGTGGCATAACAGTGAGTGCTTCGAGTGTGATGTCAGCCACCGACTGATTCGCCGCGCTGGCTTTAATCGTGTTCGCTATTATTGATGAAAGAGATAAATCACCTGCGGTACGATGTTTCGCTGTCAGCGTATTTAAACCTGCAGAGCCAATGGTCGCCGTTGGTTCTGTGCTTAGCTGGTTCACGGTAATATCACTTGCGGCAAAGCTATTCAACGTTGCGCCTTCGATGTCTGGCATCTCGGCACTTAGTTCAGACAGGGTGATTTGTTTGAAGCTCACTTCGTCGTCATTACCACGCCACGTTAATCCGGCCAGCAATAGCTCTTTTAAGCCTGCATTTTGCACTGCTTCAAGTTCGGCATGTGTACCTTGTAAGGTGATATCACCGACTCGCGCTTCGTTAAGGCCGCCGCTCCAGCTCACGTTATTTACAATTAAGGCTTCCAGCTTGGCATTTTGCTTCTCATCAATGGCGGCCATGACCTGCTTAAGTACGAGCTGGGTTAAGCCAGCGCTTAAACCTTCGCTATTCATGGCAACGGATGCGTCGTTAATTTCAAGCGCATTTAACGCTAAAGACTGCAACCCTGGCACAGTGATATCCAAAGCGCTGAGTTTAATATCGCCAGTAATATTCGGTTGCGTTAATAGGCTTTTCATATCGCCCGCAAGCGTTAAAGTAACGGGTTGCTTCAATACAATTGGCGCAGATTCGGTTTCAAACGTTAGTGATTCTAAGGTAACGTCTAAAGCTACCGGCGTCGTATTTTTTGTACCGCTGTTAAACATGCCCGTAGAAAACTCACTTAAGCGCACAGCGACACTCAAGCCTGATTGCTCCCAGCGAACGCGATTATTAATTAATGCAACGTCATCCACTTGCAGGGTCCAACCTTCTGGTAGCGGGCCGTTTTCCGAGACTTCCGAGCTGTCTTCTTCCTGAGTGTTTTCATTGGAACCGTCGCTTGCAGGGATGGTAATACCGGCAATTCTTAATCCTTCTTTTGATTGCGCACCACGAAAAACTAAACCATCAACACCAACAGACTGGATATGAATCGTTTTTGAAAATAACGCCGCTAGGTTGACATTGATACCGATAAAATCAGCACCCACCTCCGTTGAGGTGTCGCCAGTTGGATAGCTCGCAATCACATCCCGTAACTGTACTTCGCCAGTGAGCGGCGATAGCGTCCAACCTTTAATTAATAGTGACTGATTCTCTCCTTGATCGGCGTACCAAGTTTCGACATACCGAACAGCAAAAAATGGCAGGGCAAAAAATACAACAAAATAGAATGCCGCAATAACCCCTGCCGTTATTAGAAAGCGTCGCGCCCATGCGTTATCAATATGACGAGGGGTTTTAGGGTACTTCTTGCTTGCTTTCTCTTTTCGCTTATTACTGTCTGACTTAACTTTCACAAATAATCCTGATCAATAAACAATGTAAATTTGATACGTTACTTACCCCAAAGAGCATCACGCAAACCACTGGCACGTAACACTTGGGTGCTTAACCCCTGCGCCCAACAAGCATCCCCGGCCTGACAACAAAAAGAAAACTTTGCGCGGGTGATAGCAGTGTAAATGAGTTCACGAGTGATTACTTGCTGCCACTGCTCTGGCAGCAGTAAAAGCACCTGATTAAACTCGGAGCCTTGGCTCTTGTGAACTGTGATTGCAAACGCGGTTTCGTGATTAGGCAGACGTCCGGGGGACATATAACGTACCCCACCATCGGATGCGCGGAAGGCAACGCGTTCTTGCGGGTTTGAGTCTGCATCTTTGACGGTAATTAAGATGCCAATATCGCCATTAAATAAACCGAGATCATAATCATTGCGCGTAATCATCACGGCGCGGCCTGAATACCACTGCTGGGCAGTATTTTTAAGCAACCCGGCTCTATTTAATAGACGCTCAATTTGACGATTAGTTTCTTCGACGCCCCAAGTACCTTTGCGCAATGCCACCAAGACTTGGAATTCATCAAAGGCATTGAGAATATCTTCGGCACACGCCTCTGCCTGAACAAGGTCGCAATAGTCGCGATAACCTGCCAACACTTTACGCTGCCAGCTGTCGCCCTCTGGTATTAGCCATTGCACGTCATCAAATTGGCTAAATACCTTCGTCGTTGTATTTTGATCACCATTATTGACTGCCCGCGCTAATGCACCAATACCACTATCCGCGCTGAAACGATGTGATTTACGCAGTTGCACCACCGAATTTTGCATCAGTAATTGTGTATCAGGTGATGTAGTTTCTAGGTTGTTGGTGGACGTTAAATCCTGCCCTGTAAGAGTTGAGAGCTGCGCAGAGAATTCTGGGGTAAACCCGTGATCCACTCCCGCATCACATAGATCAGCCAGAACACTTCCTGCTTCAACAGAGGCAAGCTGATCACGATCACCAAGTAATATGATTCGAGTCGCCGGGTTTAGCGCATTAAACAAATGCGCCATCATTGGTAAGTCGATCATGGAGGCTTCATCCACGACCACACAATCAAATGGCAAGTGGCGTTGAGCGTTATAGCGAAAACCTCGTGGGCTCCAACCAAGTAAGCGATGAAGGGTGTAACTATCAGCAGGAATACCGCTGATATCACGACGGTCTGACATTTGAGCGCGCGCTTGACGGATTGACTCGGTCATACGGGCCGCCGCCTTACCCGTCGGTGCTGCGAGTGCAATGCGTAAGTCGGGAGTTTGACTTAATAAGGCACTCAGTAACTTTGTTACGGTGGTGGTTTTACCTGTCCCCGGTCCGCCGGTTATTACAGTAACAGGTTGAATGCATGCGACGGCAGCCGCGATGGCTTGCCAGTCTATTTCAAGTGAGACCTCTGATTTACTAAATAGCAACTGCAAATTTTTCGACAGGTCTTCGCTTTGCTCACCCCTTATTTCTGGCATATTTTGGTGACTTAAACGAGAGGTTAATTGCGTCAGTACTTGTTTTTCGTAGGTAAAATAACGGCTGAGATAAAGCCTGCCCTTATTGAGTGTAAATAAGGGAGCACAAGACTGAGGTTCGCTCTGCCCTATTTTTTCTGATTGTTCACACTCTTGTGTTTCTGTCTTAACAAGGTGTGTATTTTTTATAACTCGACATGCGCTTAAGTTATCTATAGTTACGCAATCGCGCAGATTGCTTGTGTGCTCTTCATTCATTTCTGGTAGTGCCCAACCAGAATGTGTGTGGCTTACGTCAATACAAACCTGCCCTCGGCCTAACACATAACTGCAACTGCATGCGGCCAATAATAAAGCCGTTAGCGCATCGTCACTGACGTTACCCGCATCAATTTCGTAATCAACCGCCTGACATGCAAGATGCCAATCAACTGAGCGTATACGGTCTTCCTTTAACCACTGCATCAGTGCCGCTTTGGCCTGCATTAATTTAGGGAAGTTCGATGGTTTCGTATTTATGCCAACAGTATTGATGCTCATACTCCCGCCTCCTTATCTAGGCTTCGCAGTAATACGGAGCGCCATTGTTCAAGCTGCTCAATATTGACTGGCGTATAACAAATACCTGAGTCTGGAGCCGCATCAGAAAAATGGTTTCCCATGCCACGTAGATAAAGATATAGGCTGCCACCTAAATGTTTCTCTGGAGAGTAATTTGGCAAGCGCTGACTTAGCATTTGATCCAGAGCAATGGTGTAAATCCATGACTGTAAATCGTATTTATGGTCGCGCATAGATTCTACCAGAGCACCGGGCTGGTATTCTTCAGCGGTTTCTCCTAAGTAGTTCGATTTATAATCGGCAATGTAATAACGCCCTTGCCATTCAAAAATCAAATCGATAAAGCCTTTTAAATACCCAGTGAGTGGTTGAAATTGAAAACGATTATCGCCGCCTAACAAAGCGTCAATTGTCGATGATTCCAATAAACCAACAGGCAAGTAAAATTCCATTTCATCTAAACGATTATGCGTCTCTAGCTGGCTTAGCGAAAATGGCGAAGGTGACTGCACCCCAGGAATCACTTGCTGAGTTATATCGGTCACCCATTGAGCGACGTCTTCTGAGGCTTGCTCTGCTAAACCGTAGAGTGTGAGCTGTTTATCACACACCTCTAATAATTGCTTTTGATCGCTAAAATCCCAGTGTTCGAATATGGCATGCAAACAGGTTCCGGGGTTTGCGCCTTTTGGAAAACGTAATGCGACCGGTAAAATTTCTGCCGTATTTTTATCAAAATAGCTCGGTCTAGTGTTTAGCACTGAATCCAATCCTGCTTCCCAGTCAAACGCCTGAGCTAAATCTGCCGATGATTGCTCTACGTTTGAGTGAGAGGAACTATTCGCTCCAGTTGAGCTATGAGACCCACTAGAACTGTGCGCAGCCAGTTGGCTATAGCTACCTACTCGCCATGCGTCTCGCCATTCAATTTTCGCTGAAGCAGGCTTAACTGGTTGCGGAGGAATTTCTAATTCGTTTTGGCCTACGGCCTGCCATGTAGGTTTAGGCCCAATGTACACATCATTAATAGCTAGTGTTAGTGGCTCGGTGTCTGTTCCTAATAAATAGCCTAGTGCTGACGAAGGCCAAACCGGTTTTTTCGTTCGCCCATCCATTGCACGACTTAACCACAAATAGCAGCCAAATTTTGCTCGGGTGAGTGCCACGTAGAGTAGGCGCATTTTTTCAGCAAGTATGTCGCGCTGCTGCAATTTAAAGGCATCATCATTAGGCGCTAAATCACGCACCACTTTAATGCCGTCATAATAAGTGTTATCAGTTTCCTTACTGTGACGTTCTGCTTTGTCAGCCCATAGGTATGGCAAAAATACCATGGGGTATTCCAACCCTTTGGATTTATGGATGGTCACAATATTCACTAAGCGTTCGTCAGTTTCGAGCCGTAACTGAGCTTCTTCTCCGGAAGGAATTTCGCCGCTAATGCGCTCTGATAACCAACGCACTAAGGCTTGGTGTCCACGTAATTTTCGGCTTTGGGTTTGTAGCATTTCACCTAGGTGCAAAATATTGGTAATGATACGCTCGCCATCGGGCTGTTTGCGCAGACGAACCGCTCTTTCAATACCTGTTGAGCCTTTACTTTCCATTCCTTTATCGGCCAGCCATTGCATGATCAACGCCATGATACCGCGACGTTGCCACAGTATTTGATATTCATGAATAGCTGCGAGTTGGCTTTCCCAAGCACTTTCATTAACTTGCAGTGCTGCTAATTGTTCGGCACTCATGCCCCAGCTATAAGTGGCTAATGCTCGGCGTACGCCGGTTTCATTTCCGGGGTGCATAATGGCTTCGAGTATGGCGAGTAAATCAAATGCTTCATTGGATTCAAATACACTATCACGGGTTAAAAATACGCTACCAATATGCTTGGCTGTTAATGCCCGGCGTATTAAGGCCGCTTGCGGGCGAGAATACACCAGTACCGCACAATCACCGGCCACCAATGAGGTTTGTTTTTTTCCTTTAGAAACGGTTGCCGCCCCGGCCAGCACGGCAGATATTTGCTCAGCACACTCCTCAGCAATTCTTACTTCTGCCTCTCGTTTTGATTCTTCTTCGCTGCCGTCAATCCATATTTGTAATGGTGCTTCGGGCGTTTCGCATTGCCACTTAGGGGCTTGTTTGTCATGCAATGCACCGGACTTTACCGGGTGAAATTGAATATGCCGTTTAAACAAAAATGGATTATCGTTGTTTTTCCACAGCGAGTTTACTGCCGAGATAAGCGCGCTATCACTTCGATAGTTAGTATCTAACGTAAAACTGCGTTCATCGGGTATTTGGTCACGGGCTTTCATGTAGGTAAAAATATCCGCCCCACGAAACGCATAAATGGCCTGTTTAGGGTCACCGATCATTATCAGGCCATAATCTGGTGCAATGTTTAATTCAGTGTCTTCTGTGTTTTCAGTACCTAATATAGCCGGGTAAATGGTATTAAATATTCGGTACTGTGTTGGGTCGGTATCTTGAAATTCATCAATCATGGCGACCGGATATAAGGTACGTATTTTTTTAGCTAAGTCTTCACCCCGCTCAGACTGCAAGGCATCATCAAGTAAACGTAGTAGATCGTCACTGGTCATGACAGCGGCTTGGTCGAGCAGCTCAATATAACGCTGATAGATGTGTTTAAACCAATACACTTCAAGGGCTACTTGATAATCCGCCACTGCTGACATCAGACCATCAATGGTGGTAATTAATAAGTGCCGCGGTGGCTCGCCCGATTTTGTTTTTGCTGTCAGTAATTCACTGCCAAACCGTTCGAGGTTTTTAGGAATCGGAATCAAGACATCGCTGTAAAGGTAATCGCCGATTTGGACTTTCCAGCTAGGATAATGTTTTTTACTGTAGCTACGTTTATCAATATCGGCTGAAAATATCAGATCATCTATTCCATCCGAGCCTAACGCCGCCCATGCTTCTCGTGCCTGAGCTTTTAAGCGTGTGATGGTATCCCAGAGTTCGTCAGTGTTTTTGTCCACCTTAGGTTGAATGGTCAGATCGGGCTTCAATGTCCAACTCCGAAAATGCGCCAGTAGCGCCTGTGGGTTTTTCCATTTAGCAGTTAATACCCGTAGTTTATCTACCGTTTCTGGGTAACAGGTTTGTCGCCAGACATCTTCACAAGCGCGCTGTAGAAACTCCTGCCCTTCAGTTTCCATCGCGACGTTAAAACCAACGCCGCTGTCAAAGGCAAATCGCTTGAGCATTTGCGCACAAAAACGGTGGATGGTAAAAATCGAGGACTCATCCATTTGCGCAAGATTCACTTGCAACCAATCGCGCTGTTCTTTGATCGGTATACCCGATTCTTTAAGCCAGCGCGCGATGTCTTTATCTGGAATTTTTTCGCTTAATACCGAGTGGCTGTTTTCAGCATGATCAACAGCAAGACTTTCCGCCGCTAATATCGACTCAAACGCATCACGTAATCCACTACGAATACGTCCGCGTAACTCTTCCGTTGCCGCTTTTGTAAAAGTCACCACTAAAATATCAGTACAGCCTAAGCGCCCATTTACTTCCGTGGGAGCATCCCCGTGACCTAAAATCAAACGACGGTAGAGCTGGTTAATGGTGTAGGTTTTACCTGTACCTGCACTGGCTTCAATCAACGATTGGCCTTGCAGCGGGAAGCTATGAATATCAAGAGGTTTCATTATTCATCGTCTCCTACTAAACACGCTTGAGGCAGTGCCCATAGCCATTGGTATTGTTCAAGCCAGTGGTCATAAGCATTTGCATCTCCGTCAGCAACATCGGTGCTTAATAATTGCTGCGCAAGCTCTGGGCGACACAGTTGCATGGCGGTACGATTAAATTCTGAAAATTCATTCTCCGCCGCTGCTAATATTAGTTTTTCTTTTTTATCGTCTGCCGCTTGGCTAAGTGCCCACATTAATCCGGGCATGACTGGCTGCGGCGCTTGCCATGCATCACGATAATACTGAATACAGTGGTCGATATAGGCGAGTGCTTCAGTCTGGCTTGGGGCGTTAAATTCAAATTCTTGCAATCGCCCTTTGGTTTTATCTCGACCAATAACGATGGCAGATCCAATACGCTCAGGTTGAGCAGCAGCCACTAAAACCAAATCTAACCAAGCATCCAGTAAATGTTGCCCACGCAATTCGCCTGCCCGCCAATGCACAAGCTGGCGCTGATAACATTGAGTTAACTCGCCGCTTACCTGGCAGTGAACAACTTCTCCTGAATTCAAAATGACATCACGCGTTATGGTAAGGGAGGTGTCATCCTTTTCTGTGTTGTTTAAAGGCTGGGCGCATAAACCTTGTAACCGTTCGACCAATTCATCAAGCTCACGAGAGAAGCTTTCACTTTGTAGTATTCCTAAGCCATTCACAGGTAAGTGCCCTAGCGCCTGCTCACGCGCTGTAAAGCCATGAGTGGTTTGAGCAGAGCTTGTCATTTGATCTTCCACCCACTGGGTACGCAATATGGCGTTTTCAAGATTATTAGGCGCGAAAGTTTCTTCGTTGTTGCTGTCTTTAAAATACAATTCAGGCGATAAGCGTAAACGACGACGTAAAAAGAAATCCGCCGGTTTTAATAATGCGTCTTTGACATCTGACCACAGCACGTGATTCAGACTGAATTCTTCAGGTAAAGCTAATGGTGACTCATAAAATGGCAAAATTGTAGAATCAGAGAACTCCGCGTTGGTTACACTTGACCAAAGCTTGTGAAAACTGACGATGCCAGTGCCAGCCTCTTGAGGCATACCATTTTTCTCTTTCGAGAAAGTGCGACGATTAAACGGCTGCAGTGGTAGCTCTTCAATTAGCCATTGACGTAGATTTTCACGGCTTTGCTTGGCGGGATATTTTTCGTCGCCTTCAAGACAATAAGCATCACCAACGTAATCAAGTAGTTCGTTAATTAATACCGAAGGTTGCAGCTCATGATTTTCTCGCGCATCTCGGCCACGATAACTGATGTAAAAATAGTGCTGCGCCGAACATAAAGCTTCTAATACTAAATAGCGATCATCTTCACGCCGCGAACGATCACCACGGCGGGCCTTTCCAGTGACCATTAAATCAAACCCGACCGGCGTTACTGGGCGAGGGTAATCTTGGTCGTTCATGCCCAGTAAGCACACGGCTTTAAATGGAATAGATCGCATTGGCATTAAGGTACAAAAGTTTACTGGCCCGGCAAGAAAACGCTGCCAACCGCCCTGCTGAGCAAGGTTTTCGTTAAACCAGCTACGCACCACTTGGGGTGATAAATCGGCTGAATAATCCGCGTCACTTAATTGTTCTTGCCAGCGCATCACGGCATCACGCACTCGTTGTAATTGCACACCTGCGTCTAAGTCTGGCGCGTACATATCGTCGATCAATTCAGGAATCGCCGACATCCACTCGGAGGTTGCATGTGATTCAGATAAATAGCACTGCCATTTTACCAGTGTGTCTATCAAGGATAATAAATTACCCAATAATTCACTGGCATTCCCTTCCACCCCAAACACGGGCCAATCGTCTTGCCAATGCATATCATCAGAATCTGGCAACATCATGCCAAGCAATAGTTGACGTAACCCTTTGCGCCAACTGTTTTGGCTAAATCCGGGAAACCCTAACGCTTTGCGATGTTCGTCATCTAAGCCCCAACGCACACCCGCGCGCTCTAACCAATCGCGAATAATATCAAGATCGGCTTCGGCAATATTAAAACGCGCACGTATCGCTTCGACATCAAGCCAGTCGAGCACGTCGGTTAATTGCAAACGCGAGTCGCATAAACTCAGTAACCCAAGCACACTGTCGAGCAGTGGATTTTCTTGCACTTGCGATTGGTCTGCGATGGCCCACGGAATACGTTGTTTTTCTGGAGCGCTGGCAAAAACCGCATCAATGTAGGGGGCGTATTGGTCGATGTCGGGCACCATCACCACCACATCTCGGGGTTTTAATTCGGGGTTATGGGTAAACCAATGCAAGAGTTGATCGTGTAGCCGTTGCACTTCACGTAACGGGCTATGCGCTGCGACTACGCGCAAGCTGTCGTCACTGTTGGCGATGCTCTGTTTAAATTTACTGTGTTTTAGTGCCGCCGGAGTGTAAGCCTGCGCTTGTGGGTCATTAAGATCTAATAAGTCCGCCTGAATGCGTTGCAATAAGGTAGGCGCATCGGAATTTAATACATCCGCGTAGGCTTCAATATCTTGCAGGCGACCTTCGGCGGCAGTTTCATGCACCAAGGTTAAAAAATCTCGACCTAAGCGCCCCCATGAGGCCAATACTGGGTTACCTCGGTCTAGATATTCCGCGGCGTCTGGGCTTTGTTTAAGGATTCGTGCTCGTTGGCGATCATCAACGATGTCGCCCCAGTAATTACGACAAGGGTTGAGTAAGAAAAAGTGAACGTCGATACGCTCAGAAATGGCGTTAAGCACATCCCAATATCCGCCCGGTAACGCAGCAATGCCGAAGACAAATAAGCGCTCAGGCAACTCGGATAAGCGATCACCATATTGCGTGACTAATTGCTCAAGCGAGAGAGTTAAACGCGCTCGATGATCCAAGCTGTGGTTCAGCCGTTGACTATCGGCCACCAGCGCTCGCCAGACAATCGGTTGCCATGGATGTGCACTGACGTCGGTGTCGGCGATGTCATTCTCGCCTCGTTCCCACGCCAGTAGCCAATCCGGGCGGTAGACCAAGTATTGGTCAAACACGTCGGCAATTTCGTGGGCCAGCTCATAGAGCTTGAGGCCATGAGTGTCGTCGTTAAGGTAGGTGGCAATAGCCGCACATTCAGCGTCAGACTGACTCGCCAGTTCAGGCAGCAGGCGCATCAGCTTCCACGCCATTGCTTGCTTCTCGAAGTGCGAACGTTCTGGTAATTCAGGCTTGAGTGTATTGAACACTTTCCATACATAGGCCGATGGCAGTGGAAAATCGACCTGAGCGGCGACCCCGAGGCCATCCGCCAATTGCAGTTTCAGCCAGTGTGCCATGCCTTGCGATTGCACCAGGATTTGCTCGTGGTCAAACACCCCCGGCGGATTCTGGCGAATCTCGCGCAGTAGCAGTTCTTTTAGAACTTCAAGATCGTTGGAATGGTATAGACGAAACATGCAGCCCTGCCGGAACGTTTAGTAAGCGGGCATTGTATCAGCCTCATCGCCGATACGCCGCTTCGTAATCGCCTCCAACAAGGTTTGGCTGCAACAACAAAAGAACCCGCCAAGTGCGGGTTCTTTTTACTGCTGCTTTGTTAATTCACAACCTACTGCAGATTTTCTTCCACAAAATCCAGCAAACGATCAATAATTGGATTTGGGTGTGTTGCACTGGCGTTGGCTACCGCAAACATGGGATCGAGGTGGTTCATGCCTTCCAGCAACACAGGTTCTTCTGTGGCTTGTTCGCCTAATGGGTTTACGCCTAAGCCTTCTTCAGCAACAAATTCAATCTTTGGTATACCGGCTGCGCCTTCCGGATGCATTAGATTGATCCCAACATCGGGGGCAAAATCGTATGGTGCCGCCAGTGAAATATCTAACATCAGACGAATGGGAAAGTACCATTCAGTTAGGTTGGTTTCACCACGGTGTAGCGCTTCCACAAAGTCATCCATATCTGACACTTCTGAGCGTGCGCTGGTAAATACAACCTCACCGTTTTCATCCGTGTGCTGTGTGTCGTTAGCATCTGCCACTTCGTCAAAATCTGACCAGCCATATAAGGGGCCTTGCCCAAGACGGAAGATATTTCGACCGGCGTCAGTCGCAATATAAGGCGTTGGTACGACGTCACCGCCGCCTGTGCCTAATACTGGAATAATGCTACCGACTAAATCAGCAATACCGTTGCGCTGTTCCATTCTGCCGCCATTAAAGAAGCCTAAGCTGGTGCTAATAAATGGCAGTACGGTTGAGTTGTCGTCAAACACTAGCCCTACCAGCGCTTCGTTGGTATAGCGGAAGTCATCTATGCTGGGTTTAAAGAAGAAGTCGTTAACATCTCGGCTATGAATCAACGCCAAAATGGTGCGCATGGTCAGTGAACGTGGCAGGTTTTGAATTGCCGTACTTTCGGCTTCAGGATCTATGGCAGCAAGTACAGCCATGGCTTCTGGTAGCGCTAAAATTTCAGCATTAAATGCACCTTCGACCGCCGCAGTACGAGGCAGATATCCATTTTCAAGTAACTTGATATAGCTGTCGTAGTTTTCTTGTTCTTCACTTGGTTCATCCGTTTGGGTAATACCCAGCATGGCGTATAAATCAAAGGTGGTAGATTGTTCAGCCAGTTCTGGATCACCATAAATGGGCGCTAAGGTGGTGTCCAAACCAAAGGCTCCTGCGGTGTTGTTATATCCCGCGTCATCCAAGGTATCTGGATTGCCATCACGATCCCAGGCAAGGAAGCTTGAGGTATGCAAGCCCCCCAGCGAGTGACCACCAATAAAGACTTTTTGTTTGCGGGTTGCTTGATCAGGGATCATGTATTCAATGATATTGAACATATCATCGGTAGACATCGCCAAACCGTAATTGCTGACTTCGTCGAGGTCACTTGAGGTTAAGAAGCCGTCAAACTCTTTTCCATCTATCTCTGAATTTTTGTAGTAGTAATCAATGAGTACTTTTTCTGCTTCTACAACATCCGTCATGCCCTCTGCCGCTTCAAAACCGGTGAGGTCTTCCAGGCAGTTAGAGCGACGATCAACCGCCCAGACTTCAATATTTTTATTCCGCTGAAGCGCCGCTTTGTACACCATATTTCGTGCAAGGTAATGAAAGCCATTTGCGCCTTCGAGCACCCCCGGCATCATTAACAAGGCAGCATCAGCATCGGCGGCGTTGGTTGGGCCATTACGCAAACGAGTACGTACAAACTGTACTGTTTTACACGCCTCACTCACACCAACGTTTACGAGTGGGTTAGTTGAAGGAATTCGAACTAATTCAGAGACGACGGCATTATCGACATCTTCACGGGTCCAATCGCGTGCGACACGCTCTTTTTTTGCCTCAGGCGTAAAGCCTTCTGGGGAGTATGCCTGCGCTTGAGCAGCGAATATACCGCTTGCCAAGAGTGATGCTGTGAGGAGCTTTTTCATACCTTCGACCTTTTTTATTATGGTTTGGTAGGTCGATTTATATCGGTATTAGAAATTAATACGCGTTAAATATGGCCAACTTCGATGGCTACAGCTGGCACTTATTAAGATGATTCAGTCATACGGGCAACCTGCCCTTAACGTCGCTTTGGGTCTGGCCTATTATTTGATTTTAGTTACCAGTAACTGCTCCACTCGCACACCTTCTAGATCTAATACTTCAAACTTGTAACCCGCATGAATGCAGAATTCTGTTTTTCGAGGTAAATGCTTGAGCCGGTGAATCATAAACCCAGCGATGGTTTCGTACTGATTACGCTCTGGAAAGTCGTCAATATTCAGCTGCCTCATCACGTCACCGATGGGAGTCAACCCTTCGATCAACCAAGATTTATCATCACGCTTGATAATTTGCTGATCATCCTCGTGGGTGATCAACTCCCCCATAAAACTACCTAACATATCTTTAACCGTCACTAAGCCCACCACGGTTGCGTATTCGTTAACAATCACAGCAAAGGGCTGGGTGGCTACTTTGAATGCGTTCAGGCCTTCAGATAGAGTTAAGGTTTCCGGTAGGTACAAAATATCCTGTGTGAGAAAATGCGGATCAATACCATTTAATTCACCTTTAAGTACCAAACGAAGAATCGATTTAGATTCAATCGAGCCTTTAATTTTATCGAGACTGCCATCGCACACGAGAAAATCATTGTGCGGGTGGTCGATAATTTTTTGGCTGATGTCTTCACCGCTGTCGGTAATATCAAAGTAGATGATTTGATCACGCGGTGTCATGGCGCTGCCAATGGTGACGTTATCCAGCTCAAAGACATTACCGATCAAGTCGTATTCTTGCTTCTGTAGGCTGCCGTGCTCTGCGCCAGCGTCCATCATGGCGACGATATCTTCAGTAGTCACGGCCTCTTCTCGCTCCATAGGGAGTTTTAATACTCGTAGCAGGAAGTTTGATACGCCATTAAAGAAAAACACCAATGGCATCACTAAGAAGGTAATCCAGCGCATTAAGGTGACAAGTTTGATCGCGGTTTCTTCTGGCAAGATAATCGCCATGCGTTTTGGCAAGAGATCCGCAAACAAGATAAATAGCGCGGTGATAATCAAGAACGAGATCATAAAGCTGGCTTGATCAAGCATCTGACCCTGATATACCAAACTCAAGGAATCTTTGATGTAAGGGGTTAATGCCTGTTCGCCAATAATTCCGCCCAGTATCGAAATCGCATTCAGGGCAATTTGGATCATGGCAAAAAAGTTGCCCGGGTTCTGTTGTAAATCGAGTACCTCTTGAGCCTTGTGATTGCCTTCGCCAGCCATCACCCGGAGCTTTATTTTACGCGCCGCCGCTATGCCAATTTCAGACATCGCAAAAAGCGCACTGGCCATTATTAGAATGCCAATACCAAACAGTTCACTCATGGGGGTCCTCACGAGAAGCAAGATCACGCTTTCAGGGCTGAAAGCGGCGTAAGTATAGAACTAAGGTGGTTATAAAAAAAACAAATATAGGAAATATTTTTAACGCGATTAACCGGGTGATTCTCACGGCTCTAAATTGCACGACAGCGCCCACCAGGACGACGCAGGCTAGGCATGTTTCTACAAGACCTAGACAATATCAAAGCAACAAAAAGCCCGCATTGAGCGGGCTGGCTTTGTGAAGCAAGAAATCATTAATTGATGGTTTCTTTCGCTTCCTCTGCCGCATCTGAGGCTTCATCTTCAACATCATCGGCTGCTTCTTTTAATGCACTCTCTTCAGTACCGAGGGCTTCTTCCGCGGCCGAATGTGCATCTTCAGCGGCTTCTTCTGCCGCATCCATTGCATCATTGGCGGCATCTTTTGTGTACTCGGCAGCGTCGTGCATGCTGTCTTTGGCATCGTCCATCGTTTCGTCTGGGCTCTTTTCACAACCCACTAATATAAAGGTCAATGCAGAGGCGGCTATTACCAGTGGAATACGTTTCATCATGTGCTCCTTCAGCTTGGTTTTTTCGATCAACACTTTCTATCAACACTTTCAATCAACACTATGGGTAACGGACTACGGATAATTGTTATCTTTATCTATAGTTTCTACATAGTTGCTACATAGTTGCTAAATAGCTGCTCCATAGCTGCTATGTGTAGGTGTGACCAAGCTTAAGCCGAAGGGTTCCTGTTTATTTCAAATCCGTAATTTCACATGAATGAGCTAACTGGTTTGCTCAAGTAGATCCTTCCGGTTTGAGACGTTACGTTTTTGGCTATGGGCAACTTCAGGGCTGACCAGTTTTCCATCGAATATATTTAAGCCATTAAGTAAATGGGGTGCTGCCAACAAAGAGGCTTTTACACCTTGCTCAGCAATGTTAATGACAAAAGGTAAAGTCGCGTTATTTAAAGCGAGTGTTGATGTGCGCGCCACGGCTCCTGGCATGTTGGCGACACAATAATGAACCACTTCTTGTTCAGTATATGTTGGATCTCGGTGCGTCGTAGGCCGTGATGTTTCACAACACCCGCCTTGATCAATGGCAACATCAACAATCACGGCTCCACGCTTCATCGTATCAAGGTGCGTTCTCTGTATTAGCTTTGGTGCAGATTCCCCCGGTAATAGTACGGCTCCAATCACAAGATCTGCTTTCGGTAACAATTCATCCAACGCCGTGCGCGTTGAATACCGAGTCGTTACGCGGTTGCCATATTGTTGATCCAACGTTCGTAAACGGGCCATCGAGGTATCCATAATAGTGACTCGCGCCCCCATGCCTACCGCAATAGCCAACGCATTCACACCAACTACACCCGCTCCCAAAATAAGAACTTCCGCCGGTGATACGCCCGGTGCGCCGGAAAGCAAGACCCCTCGCCCACCTGCTTCCATCTCCAAACTGTGCGCTCCGGCTTGAACCGCCATTCGCCCTGCAATTTCAGACATGGGGGCCAACAAGGGTAAGTTACCTGAAGCATCCGTGACCGTTTCGTAAGCAATACAGGTAGCACCGCTGTTAATTAATGAGTCAGTTAGAGCAACATCTGGCGCCAAATGCAGGTAGGTAAATAAGGTATGTTCTGGTCGAAGCATGGCAACTTCAGAAGGTTGGGGTTCTTTCACTTTGACGATTAATTCACTGTTCGCAAATACGTCCTTGGCGGAATACTTGATTTCCGCCCCGCTGCTCATATAAAGGTCATCTGAAAAGCCGATTGCTTTACCAGCCCCCGTTTCCACAATGACCTCGTGCCCTCGATGTATTAACTCGCGAGCGCTATCAGGCGTTAAGCCTACGCGAAATTCATGATCTTTGATCTCTTTAGGAACACCGATGCGCATACCATGACTCCGTAATCCATTTTACTAAAGCATAGCAGCGCAACAGGCGACTTCTCCATACGGGTCACAAAAACCCACAATCAGGCACAACTAACTACAATCAGCCAATATCTGTAAAGTAATACGAGCCACTTTCATTCATGTTCTAAATCTCGCCTTAGCTATATCCATTCAGATACTCGTTACCCGATGCCCGTTAAATGGCGTTATTTAAAAATACCAGTTGGTTCAGTTATTGCTGGTAAGTATTCATATTGGCCATTTCATTTGTATTTTTTAGTGAAAGGTTCTAATGAAAGGAATGCTTAATCAGCATCATTAATAACTATTGGGGAAGATATATGAGCGATAAAAATTCTCGTTTCAATGCCGTTTTAGAAATAACAAACGCAACGCCATATGCCACTAGCATGACAGACCCATTGAAAGAAATCTGGGCATGTGATGTGTTTGGTCTACAACAGATGGAAGAGTCTCTGTCTAAGTCGGCATTTAAAGCGATCAAGAAAACCGTGCAAACCGGCGCAGAGCTAGACAGCGCAACAGCCGATGTTGTCGCCGCAGCGATGAAAGACTGGGCGATGTCTAAAGGCGCTAAGTTTTTCTCGCATATATTTTACCCCATGACCAATGCCACGGCAGAGAAACACGATGGCTTTGTAATCACTAATTCAGATGGCAACGCCATCACTGAGTTCACGGGTAGCTTATTAATCAAGGGCGAGCCAGACGGTTCTTCATTTCCTAACGGCAGCCTGCGTATGACTAACGCAGCGCGAGGTTACACCGCATGGGACCCAACAAGCCCAGCGTATATCATGCATACGCCGAACGGCTCGGTATTGACTATTCCTAGTGTATTTATGTCGTGGACGGGTGAAGCGCTGGATAAAAAAATCCCACTGCTGCGCTCTAATGCCGCCATGGATGCCGCCGCTCAAAAAGTTTTATCTCTGATGGGTGAAACTGAGATCGCCACGTTGAACTCAAGCTGTGGTGCCGAGCAAGAATACTTCTTAATTGATGAAAAGTTCGCCAACATGCGTCCAGATTTACTACTGGCTGGTCGTACTTTATTAGGCGCAGCGCCAGCAAAAGGCCAAGAGTTTGATGATCATTATTTTGGTGCCATTCCAGAGCGAGTTCAGGTCTTTATGCAAGACTTTGAAGATACGCTTTACCGTCTTGGCATTCCGGCAAAAACACACCACAACGAAGTAGCACCGGGACAATTTGAAATTGCGCCTTACTTCGAGGCTGCCAACGTTGCTGCTGATCACCAGCAGTTACTCATGACCGTAATGAAAAGCACAGCGAAGAAACATGGGTTCTGTTGTTTGTTGCATGAAAAGCCGTTCGCCGGTGTAAATGGCTCTGGTAAGCATGTGAATTGGTCAGTGGGTAACTCAACTCAGGGCAACCTTCTAGACCCGGGTAGCACCCCTAACGAAAACCTAAATTTCTTGCTATTTTGTGGCGCGGTAATTCGTGGCGTGCACAAATTTGGACCATTACTGCGTGCCGTTATCGCCTCCGCAGCAAACGATCACCGACTTGGCGCAAATGAAGCGCCTCCGGCTATTTTGTCTGTGTATCTTGGTGATCAGCTGGAGCGAGTATTCAATGACATTAAAACCGGCGAACTGCACGTTCCTAAATCTGGCGGCTTGATGGACTTAGGTCTATCGCAGATTTTGAAATTTGAACGTGATCCTGGTGACCGTAACCGTACCTCTCCGTTTGCCTTTACCGGCAACCGTTTTGAATTCCGTGCAGTAGGATCATCGCAATCTGTTTCTGGGCCTCTTGTCGCGATGAACACCATGCTCGCGGACTCGCTAGAATGGATTGCTGGCAAGTTAGAAACAGCAATTTCAGCCGAGTCTGATAAAACCGCAGCCGTGTTCTCAGTACTCAAAGAGCTGATGGAAGAGCACGGTAATGTTGTCTTTGGTGGTGATGGTTATTCTTCAGAGTGGCACACGATGGCCGTTGAAGAGCGTGGTTTGAAAAACATCCCCACCACAGCGGACGCCTTACCAGCACTGAAAACACCAGAAGTCATTGAGCTATTTTCAAGCACTGGGGTATTAACCCCAACCGAACTCGAAAGTCGTTTTGAGGTTTACGCAGAGCAATACGTATTGTCGATTGAGGTTGAAGCTAAATTGGTCGTTGAAATGGCCACCACCATGGTTTACCCAGCTGCCGTTAATTACTTATCAAGCATGGCATCAACCGGCTTCACTCTTGAGTTCTCACCAGCCTCTAAAGTTGCTGAAAACGCCAACGCGATGATGGCTGCTGTTGAGCAGCTAAGCACTGCGCTTTCAACAGAAGAGTTTGACTCAACGGAAGCGCACATGGACTTCCTTGCTGGCACAGTTCGGGGCCTTATGGATGATGTTCGCGCTAAATCGGATGCACTAGAGATGTTGGTGTCTGATGATTTATGGCCTTTGCCTAAGTATCGCGAGATGCTGTTTATTAAGTAAATAGACTGTACTTGCCATCAAAAAAGCCGCTAACGAGAAATCGCAGCGGCTTGTTTATTCCTGAGACAAAACCTCGTAATTAGCGGCGCTTACGCGGACCTGAATTTTTAGCTGTACGCGCTACATTCGATTTAAATCCAGGGCGAGCATGACGACCATTTCCAGTACCATCATCGGCGGGGATCAAGGCATTCGGGCCGCTGCCAATTAAATCCGCACGCCCTATTCGCTTCAATTCTTCGCGCAGTGCTGGCCAGCCTTTGGGGTCGTGGTAACGCAAAAAGGCTTTTTGCAATCGACGCTCTTCTAGCTTACGCGGAATATGAATTTTCTTCGATTTATAACTCATGCGCTGTAATGGATTGCGCTCTGAGTGATACATAGCCGTTGCCAATGACATTGGCGATGGGTAGAAGGTTTGCACCTGATCCACCCGCATTTTTTGTTTTTTCAACCACAGGGCCAAGTTCATCATATCTGTGGTTTCTGTGCCTGGATGCGCGGCAATAAAATACGGTACTAGGTACTGCTCTTTGCCCGCTTCTTTCGAGTACTTATCAAACATCTTTTTAAAGGTGTCGTACGCGCCCATGCCCGGCTTCATCATTTTATTGAGCACGTTTTCCTCGGTATGCTCAGGAGCAATTTTCAATAAGCCACCGACGTGGTGTGTTACCAACTCACGAACGTACTCTGGATCTTTAATCGCTAGGTCATAACGTAAGCCAGACGCAATAGCGATGCGTTTTACGCCCGGAATTTTACGGGCAGCACGATAGAGTTCTGTGGTTGGCTTATGTGAGGTTTCTAGGTTTTTACATATCCCCGGATGCACACAAGAAAGACGACGACAATTCTTAAGAATGGTTTCGCTCTTACAGGTCAGATGATACATGTTGGCCGTTGGGCCACCGAGATCTGAGATCGTACCGGTAAAGCCGGGAACTTTGTCGCGAATTTCTTCAATTTCACCCAGTACCGACTCCTGCGAACGGCTCTGGATAATGCGACCTTCGTGCTCAGTAATAGAACAGAAGGTGCAGCCACCAAAGCAACCACGCATGATGTTTACCGAGAAACGAATCATGTCGTAAGCTGGAATCGTCGCATCGCCATAACTTGGGTGCGGTATGCGCTGATACTGGAAGCCAAATACGCTGTCCATCTCGTCCGTTTCAAGCGGAATCGGTGGCGGGTTGACCCAAATTTCACGTGTGCCGTGTTTTTGAATCAACGGGCGCGCATTGTATGGGTTGGCTTCTTGGTGCAATACACGTGAGGCGTGTGCGTAGAGCGCACTGTCGTTGCGAACTTTCTCGAACGACGGCAAACGAATCGCTGTTTTATTCGGATCAAGATCGGCTTTACGGTGCAATGGCATTGGGACAATTTTAATCGCCATCACGTCAGGTTCGTCGGATGCTATTTCGCTATCGTCATCACCATTGGTGCTACAGGTCATGTTCTCCGTATCTTTCATTTCATACGGATTCGGGATGTCGTCAATTTTCCCCGGCCAATCAATTCGGCTTGAGTCAATTTCGGTCCAGCCCGCCGGGGTGGAATCACGGATAACGGCGGTGCCACGTAAGTCCGTTAAGTCTTCAACGTTGCGACCTTGGGCTAGCGCATGGGTCAAATCAACAATCGCTCGCTCAGCGTTACCGTATAAAAGAATGTCTGCGCCAGAATCAATCAATACAGAACGACGCACTTGGTCACTCCAGTAATCGTACTGGGCAATACGACGCAATGAAGCTTCAATGCCACCGATCACGATAGGCACATCTTTATAGACTTCACGACACTTTTGCGAATACACAATGACCGCTCGATCAGGGCGTTTACCCGGCTCACCATGCGGCGTGTAGGCATCATCACTACGAACCTTAAGATCCGCCGTATAGCGGTTGATCATTGAATCCATGTTGCCTGCGGTGATACCGAAGTAAAAATTCGGCTTACCAAGCCTCATGAAGTCTTCAGGGTTGTTCCAGTCAGGTTGCGCAATGATACCCACCCGGAAGCCCTGCGACTCAAGCATTCGCCCCATGACCGCCATTCCGAAGCTCGGGTGATCCACATACGCATCTCCCGTCACCAAGATCACGTCACACGAATCCCAGCCAAGCAGATCCATCTCATCCCGTGACATAGGCAAGAAAGGCGCTGTACCGAAACATTCGGCCCAGTACGGGTAGTTAGAAAAGAGATGTTTCTCTTTCTGGCTTTCGTGTAGCTTCGGGGGCTGATTCATGGAAGACCGTAAAGACCAAGGATTAAGGTCGGCTATTGTCTCAAAATCGGCCTTCAGACAAAAGGCCTACTGCATCTTAGTCCCCCAAAGCTTCTCACTTGGCAGTCAAGGCAGGTGGCTTTCGTGAAGGCCTACTCTATTTAATATCCCCTTGGGCCAAACCTACATCTACCCACTCTCGACAAGAGATTAATTTTTAAAATCAAAGGGTTAAGACAACGGCCCTAAAATCAGCAAGCATAAGACTTTGACCATGATCAAGTGTCAACCTCATAAATTTCGACAAGGGATATCCTGTGGTCTAGATTTACTAGTAATAGGCGACTTATTTTTGATTGATGTTGGAGTTTCAGTATGTTTTGGTTCAAGAACCTTGGTATTAAGAAGAAGATTCTTCTCATTCCTACAATAGCTATCATGGGCTTTTTACTGTTTTTAGGATTTGTCATCAATTCCGGAGCTAAAAACACTGCTCGTTTCATTGAGATCGAAGACATTTACTTCCCTGTGCTCGAGTTATCAAACAAGAACATTGTGCTTCTTGATCAGGTCAGTGAAATACTTGCCAACGCCGCAGCTACCGGAGAGCAAGATTTACTGGATCAAGCGCTCAAGATTGAAGGGCAAATAAAGGAGAACCTAGCCCTACAAACAGACCTTCGCCCAACTCAACTTGATGATGTACAGATCATCAAAAGTAAACTCCAAAATTACACCAGCATCACGTTTGACCTTACTCAGAAGATGATTGATGGCACTATTGACTTTAGTAGCCTTGGGGCTATTTCAGCGAAAAAAGCCGAAGCGGAAGATGCCATCAAGCAGGCCTTATCTGACATTCGTACCAGCAATCACGAAGCATTCATCCAAACCGTGAGCGACGCTAAAGAGACTGAAAGCAGCAATTTACAATTCGGTATATTAATTGGCGCAATCACTATCACTGTATTGCTTATAGTCGCCCTGAGTGTGACTAACATGCTGTATTCGAGTGTTATTGCGATCTCAAATTCACTGCGCAATATTGCACAGGGTGAAGGCGACCTTACCCTGCGCTTACCTCAAACCAATCGCGATGAACTCGGTGACTTAGAGCAGTGGTTTAACGTATTTATTGAAAAGCTGCACAAAACCATTGGTGATGTCATTCATGCCATTAATCCGCTGACTGAAGTGGCTGAGCAGCTTAACCACGTATCAACCGAAACGACACGTACCTCTGCTAACCAGCGTCGCTCTTCTGAGCTTGTTTCCCAAACCATGAACGACATGATAGAAAATGTGCGCTCTGTCGCCGTAAGTGCATCGGCAGCAGCGCAAGCAGCGGGGGATGCTGACAAGCAAGCCCACGATGGTATTGCCATTGTGCAAAGCAATGTAACGGCAATCAACGAATTGGCCGCTGAGGTGGAACGTGCTTCTGGTGTCATCACTAAACTGGAAAGCGATGCTGAAAGCGTTGGTAGTATTCTGGGCGTAATTAAAGATATTGCCGAGCAAACCAATTTACTTGCCTTGAATGCCGCCATTGAAGCAGCACGGGCCGGTGACCAAGGCCGAGGATTTGCAGTGGTTGCTGATGAGGTAAGGACACTGGCCTCACGAACTCAAGATTCAACTCACGAGATCAACGCTGTGATTGAGCAACTTCAAAGCGCTGCACGCTCCGCTGTGGAGGTGATTGATCAAAGTAAAGAGCACGCCTCTTATAGTGTTGAAAAAGCACTCGCCACAGTGAACTCTCTTGAAACCATCACGACAAATGTTGCTTCAATCACTGACATGAATAACAAGATTGCTGTCGCCACAGACGAGCAACAACAATCGGCTCAATCCATTGAAAACAACATGAATAACATGCATGAGGCTTCAAAAACGGCAGAGTCCAGCACTAAGAAGGTGTCTGAATTAAGCGGCTCTTTGCATACCTTGGCCACGCAACTGAATAGCGTTGCGCAGCAGTTCAAGGTTTAGAATAAATTAATTTAGTGCAGGTAGGCTTAAACAATCAGTCAGTGGCAAACAAACAGCGCGTCGAGTAGGCCTTAAAGCTCGTCGTCGCTGTCGTCTTCACTCACACGCGCTAAGCGTTCTTCTTCTTCCTCAAGCGCTGCTTTGATCGACATCATGACAGAATCAACATCGGCGCTTTCGGTGTCGTCTTCAAATTCACCGGTCAGCTCGGTATCGACAAGCAACTCGCCATCTTCGTATAAAGCCCACATCTCTTTCGCGTATTTGGTTTGCAAAAGCTGGGGAGCATACTGACCGTAGTACTGAGACATATTGCGCACATCACGATCAAGCATCGCAAATGCGTTGTTATTTCCCGCCGCATCCACGGCCTGAGGCAGATCGATAATAACGGGGCCGTAATCATCAACTAATACATTAAACTCAGAAAGGTCCCCGTGGATAATGCCTTCTATCAGCATGAGCTTGATGGAATCCATGATTTCGGCATGATCTTCAAGGGCTTGCTCTTCGGACATGCTCACGTCATTGAGCCGTGGCGCAACATTACCTTCGTCGTCAGACACCAAATCCATGATCAGCACACCATTGAAACAGCCATAAGGCTGCGGCACGCGCACCCCAGCTGCCGCTAAGCGATACAAGGCATCGACTTCGGCATTTTGCCAAACTTCTTCTTGCTGCTGCCGACCAAACTTACTGCCTTTCTCCATCGCTCGCCCACGGCGGCTATTACGCACACTGCGACCTTCACGATACTGAACTGCTTTCTTAAAGCTACGTTTTGCTGCGTCTTTGTATACCTTGGCGCAACGAACTTCATCGCCACAACGTACGATGTAAACCGTGGCTTCCTTACCGCTCATCAGCTGTGAGATCACCTCATCAACAATGCCGTCTTCGACTAGTGGCAGGATAGACTTTGGTGTTTTCATTAGTTAGTAGTTACCAAGATGTAAAAGTGCTGTATCAAAAGAAGGCCCAAGTTAAATAAACCACATATAGCAAACAGTGTATCAGTGAATGCTTATGGTACTACACTACTCTACCCACCCAAAATGATGAGGCCCTCATCGTGCACCGACTTTATGCACACAAAATTGCTCTAATAAAGAAAGCATCACCTCTCCTTCTTCACTCTATATTCACATCAAGCAAAAAATACGAATATAGCAAGATCCCACAACAACTCACTATACAAGCAATATTATCTTATAAATCATACAGTTAGCCACATAAAAATAGACAATCGCTAGGCTATACGTCATCGCCAACGCCCCTAAAAATCAGGGCTGCACCAAGGAATGACTCATTTAAAGCCCTGCGCACCAAAAGATATCAGACATCTGTTTACTCCTCAGAAACAGCCCTACACCGCCTTTGCACCATAAATATGCATACCTATTTATCGCCCTGTATTCATGATTATCTCTGGTGCATTTTCATGTTAATCATCTCTTTTAATTAAAAAATCATTACTTTTTTAAGTTCTGGCACAGCACTTGTATTAGCTAATTTAAGATCTCAACGGCGAGGTCTATAATTTTTAATTCAGATATACAAAGCAAAGGCGCTTTCGATACGACTTAGGTCACTATCGTTGCGCCTTTTTTTGTGGCTCAGAAAAGGGGAAGAAAATGCGAGGAATCAAGACAATGCGCCGCTCATTTATGAAAAGCGCACTTGTACTGGCCGCAGGTGTGGCAACGATGTCGTCACCACTTACCAGTGCAGTGGAATATGCAGAAAAAGAAGAGCTAAAATTTGGCTTTATTAAATTAACTGACATGGCTCCACTAGCTATTGCTTACGAAAAAGGGTATTTCGAAGACGAAGGCCTCTACGTAACACTTGAAGCGCAAGCAAACTGGAAAGTTCTCCTTGATCGCGTTATCGACGGTCAGTTAGACGGTGCTCACATGCTAGCAGGTCAGCCGCTAGGTGCCACCATTGGCTTCGGTACAAAAGCCGACATCATTACCGCCTTCAGTATGGATTTAAATGGTAATGGCATTACCGTTTCCAACGATGTTTGGGAACAAATGAAAGTGCATATTCCCAAAGATGAAAACGGTAAACCAGTTCATCCTATTAAGGCCGACGCACTGAAGCCAGTAGTTGATAAATATAAAGCCGAAGGCAAGCCATTTAACATGGGTATGGTATTCCCGGTTTCCACACACAACTATGAATTACGTTACTGGCTAGCGGCTGGCGGAATTAACCCAGGTTACTACGCACCTCACAAAGCCGATACTTCTGGTCAAATTGATGCAGATGCCCTGCTTTCAGTAACGCCTCCACCACAAATGCCTTCAACACTTGAAGCCGGAACAATTTACGGTTACTGCGTTGGCGAACCTTGGAACCAACAAGCGGTATTTAAAGGCATCGGTGTTCCGGTTATTACCGATTACGAAATCTGGAAAAACAACCCAGAGAAAGTATTTGGTGTCAGCAAAGGTTGGGCAGAGAAAAACCCAATCACTCACAAAAAAGTCGTAAAAGCGATGATCCGTGCAGCGGAATGGCTAGATGCCAATAACAATGCTAACCGTCCTGAGGCAGTAAAAATTCTATCAAAACCACAATATGTTGGTGCGGATTACGACGTTATTGCTAACTCTATGACAGGTACATTTGAGTACGAAAAAGGGGACGTACGTGAAGTGCCAGATTTCAACGTTTTCTTCCGCTACAACGCCACCTACCCATACTACTCAGATGCAATTTGGTACTTAACTCAAATGCGCCGTTGGGGCCAGATTTCTGATGCCAAATCTGATGACTGGTACATGGACATTGCGAAAAAAGTTTACCGTCCTGACATCTATGCAGAAGCCGCTAAAGAGCTGATCAAAGAAGCGAAATTAAAAGCGAAAGACTTCCCAGATTTCGGTACAGAAACTGGTTTCAAGCCACCACAATCTGAATTCATCGACGGCATTACCTACGACGGTACTAAACCAAATGCCTATCTTGAAAAATTCAATATTGGTTTGAAATCTGACGACAAGCTTTAAACACAACTTTGTATCAAAGCTATTGAGTGAATTGTTTTGATATAAAACGGACGGGCTCCGGCCCGTCCATCAAGGAGTAAATTATGAACATTGCCCTGTCAAACCTTAACCTATCGAAAGTAGCCTGGCTCGAACCGATAGTGAACATCGCCAAAGGTGAAGACGTATCAGGAAATATACAAACAATTATTAAAGCTGTGGGCATTCCACTCGCAGGTATTGTTGTCTTTCTGATGGTTTGGCACGCCGCAGCTAGCAATATCAACACCTCGCTTGGTCAATTCCCAGGCCCTGGCGAAGTGTATAAACAATCAAAAGGTTTGATTGCAGAACATATTACCGAGCGTAATAAAGCAGACGCTTTTTACGAGCGTCAAGAAGTACGAAATAAAGCACGAGTAGAACAAGATCCTACGTATGTTCCAAAGATTCGTGCTTACACAGGTAAGCCAACCTACATAGACCAAATTGGTACCAGCCTCGTGACTGTACTGACCGGCTTTGTGCTTGCCTCTTTACTGGCTATACCGCTGGGTATTGTTATTGGCTTAAGTGCTAATTTGTACAGCGCCTTTAACCCGATTATTCAAATTTTTAAGCCTGTATCGCCACTTGCTTGGTTACCCATTGTCACCATGGTGGTATCTGCACTATACGTAAGCGATGACCCGATGGTGCCTAAGTCGTTTGTCACTTCAATGATTACCGTGATGCTGTGCTGCTTATGGCCAACCGTTATTAATACCGCCGTGGGTGTTGCTTCTATGCCTAAAGATCTAGTGAACGTAAGCCAAGTACTTAGCCTGAACTACCTAGAACACGTACGAAAAATTGTTATCCCAGCCTCAATACCAATGGTATTTACCGGCCTACGTTTATCACTAAGCATCGCTTGGATGGTACTGATCGCCGCAGAAATGCTGGCGCAAAACCCAGGCCTAGGTAAGTTTGTTTGGGATGAATTCCAAAATGGCAGTTCAGATTCACTCGGCCGCATCATGGTTGCTGTCGTTACCATTGGCCTTATTGGTTTTCTATTAGATCGCCTGATGTTGACTATTCAGCGTTACGTTTCATGGGATAAAGCAGCGACATTACGCTGAGGAGAATGATTATGAATCCATTACTAGAATTAACAGATGTGGGCATTGAATTCCCTACCCCTAAAGGTCCTTTTTGTGCACTGCAAGGCGTTAATTTAAAAATCAAAAAAGGCGAATTTATTTCCCTTATTGGCCACTCGGGTTGCGGAAAATCTACCGTACTGAATATTGTTGCCGGCCTATATCAAGCAACCCAAGGTGGTGTGGTACTGCAAGGTAAAGAAGTGAATGAACCCGGCCCAGAGCGTGCGGTTGTGTTCCAGAACCATTCATTACTGCCTTGGTTGACCGCGTATCAAAATGTTGAGCTTGCCGTTAAACGCGTATTTAAAGGTAAAAAATCCAAATCAGAAATGAAGGAATGGATTGAGCACAACTTAGAACTCGTACACATGACTCACGCCTTGCATAAACGCCCGGATGAAATTTCAGGTGGTATGAAGCAGCGCGTAGGTATTGCTCGTGCTCTAGCGATGGAACCACAGGTGTTATTGATGGATGAGCCATTCGGTGCGCTGGATGCTCTGACTCGCGCCCACCTACAAGACTCCTTGATGGAAATCCAAAAAGACCTAAATAACACCGTCATTATGATTACTCACGACGTGGATGAAGCCGTGTTGCTATCCGACCGCATCGTTATGATGACTAATGGCCCTTCTGCAACCGTCGGAGAAATCCTGGAGGTTGAACTAGAGCGTCCACGTAATCGAATACAACTTGCTGATGATCCAACGTACAACAAGTATCGTCAGCAAGTGCTTAGCTTCTTGTATGAAAAACAAAGAAAAGTTGATGTTGAGGCTACGGTCAAAAAAGCCACAAGTGTTAATACAGATTCTAAAAAAAGTGACGAAAAAGTCGCCTAAATAATTAATAAATTACTTAAAAATAAATCAAGGCTTCGATGAAGGAGAATGCCATGAAAGCTACAAAAACGTTATTAGCAATTGCATTGGGAACCGCGACATTAGGCGCTAATGCCGACATGATCAGCGATGGTACGTTTTACGCCGATGTTAAAGCGCGCTTTGAAGCGGTAGATGCGGATGATGCCGCAGAAGCTAAATCAGCAAACGCTTTAATTGCAGACACTGCATTTGGTTACGAAAGTAAAGACTTTAGCGGCTTCAAATTTTTGGCCGAATACGAAGTGGTTAATGCCATTATCGAGAACTACGCCCCCGTCACTGCTGGCTTCGATGTTGTTGCTGACCCAGAAGTTCGTGAGTGGAACCGTGCTCAAGTCAGCTACAAAAAAGATGGCATGGGTGCCGTCGTAGGCCGCCAGCGCATTATTCTAGATGGTGCACGCTTTGTCGGTAACGTTGGATGGCGTGCTAATGAGCAGACCTTCGACGCAGCAACATTCACTTATGCTAAAGATGGCATTAGCCTGCAGTATTCTTACATTGATCAAGTAAACAGCATTCTGCCTAGATTTGACGCTGACGTAACAGACCACCTATTAAATGCCTCTTACAAAGTGGGTAGCGGCAAAGTGACCGCATACGCTTACCTTCTTGAAGATGATGATACTGAAGCAAAAAATGACACCTTCGGTGTGTCATACGCGGGTTCAACCACGTTAGACAGCGCAAAGTTTATTTACTCCGCTGAATACGCAACTCAAAGTACCGATGACTTTGATGCGACCTACATGGCACTTGAAGCTGGCGCCGTTATAAGTGGTGTGACACTTGCTCTTGGTAACGAGACTCTGGGCAGCGATGATGGCAACTATGGCTTTCAAACACCATTAGCGACCAAACATAAATTCAATGGCTGGGCGGATCAATTCCTTGGCACTCCAGCTTCAGGCCTAAGTGATACCTACGTTAAAGCTGTGACTAAAGTAAAAGGCATAAAACTGGTTGGTTTCTACCACATGTTTGATGCCGTTGAAGGCAGCACAGACCTAGGCAGCGAACTAGACCTACTAGCCGTGAAAAAACTGGATGACACCTTTACTGTAGGCGCAAAAGCAGCCTTCTACTCGGCGGGTGATGATGCATCAGGTAAAGTCGATACTGACAAATTCTGGCTCTGGGCTCAGGCTAAATTCTGATAGAATAGCTTCTATTAAGTTAAGCAGCTAAATAATTACGGCCGGTTATCCGGCCGTAGTTCGTTGATAGGATTTAACATGCAAACATTAGTTATCATTGGTAACGGAATGGCGGCAAACCGCGTTCTTGAAGAACTCGGCACCGACCATCAATACGACGCAATTCAGGTCATCGGTGATGAGCATATCCCTCATTACAATCGCATCATGCTGTCACCGTTACTCGCTAATGAAACAACACTAGCAGCCATCACACCTCACGATGAAGCTTGGTACCAAGAGCGCCGCATCGAGGTTATTTTGGGGGACGGCGTTAAAGCAGTTAACGTACAGTATCAACAGGTTGAAACTAACTCTGGGCGTTTATTACCCTATGGTGACTTAGTCTTTGCCACAGGAAGCCGATCGTTTATTCCTCCCGTTGAAGGGGCCGACCATCCTGCAGTGATTGGTTTTCGCACCATGAGCGACGTCGATGCTATGGTTGAAAAATTCGGTAACCTAAAACACGCCACCGTGATTGGGGCGGGTTTATTAGGCGTTGAAGCAGCGGTGGGTTTAAAGCTTCGTGGGGTTGATGTCACCCTATTGCACCGCAACCCCGTGTTAATGAATCGTCAGTTAGATGCCACCGCATCTTCCATACTGGAAGCCTCACTGGCTGAACGCGGTATTGACGTACGCACAGGCACAAGCCCTGTACGATTACATGGTAATTCTGACGCCATCCAGAAAATTGAAATCAAAAGCAAACGTGGAGAAGAAACACTCGATACACAACTCGTCGTGTTTGCTACCGGTATTGCACCCAATATTGAATTAGCAATCGACGCAGGGATAACCACTCAGCGCGGTATTTGTGTTAATGAACAAATGAAAACGTGCACCACAGGTATTTATGCACTGGGTGAATGTTGTGAATTTGATAACCAAACGTATGGTTTAGTCGCGCCTATTTGGGATCAAGCTAAAGTACTCGCGGCCATACTTAAATCAAATGATGACACTGCTCCCTATAAAGAACGCACTCATTTGACTAAGCTAAAAGTATCCGGCTTAGACATGCACAGTATCGGTGAATACGAAGCCAGCGAAGGCGACGACGTTATCGCCACCGAAGATCTCAGCGAAGGTGTCTATCGCAAACTGGTGCTACGCGAGAATAAAATTGTCGGTGTTTTATGTGTAGGGGATGTAACCGACAGCCATTGGTATTACGAATTAATGTCTGATGAATCTGATATTAGCTCAATACGAGACATGCTCATATTTGGGCAAGCGTATTGTGAGCAAGCCGCCTAACTTAAATCGTGCTCTGCTTCGTATAAAAAATAGATGAAGCTTTCGCGTGGTTTAATATATGTGATTTAACTTATTAACGCTGAAGTGGTGCGCAATGCGCACCCTAGTATGTATAACTAACAAATAACCTACAGGTTACTTATCCGACCACACTGCAAATTCATTACCGCTAGGTTCAACAAAATGAAAACGGCGTCCACCAGGAAAATCAAACACTGGGCGGTGAATTTCCCCCCCGGCCGTTTTTACTTTTTTCATCGTTGCATCAATATCTTTACTATAGAACACCAACAACGCACTGCCGCGCTCTGATCGCGAATAAAGTGCCGCTTGATAAAATCCGCCCATCAAACCTTGATTATCAAAAGCCGTATAGGTTTCGCCGTAATCGGTAAACTTCCAATCAAATACTTGCTTAAAAAAAGCTTTAGTCGCCTCTAGGTCTTTGGCTGCAAACTCCACGTAATCCAGCTTTTCGTGTTTCATTGGTCACCCTTTCATCAATTCGATTACAGACCACTAACGACCTGTGGAAGAATACAAAACATATCACAGACATCAAAGTGCACGTTACCAATGTGGGCCATATACCGATACGTGGCGTAATTACTGACGCTGGAGTATAAAGCTTCTCAAATTCGGACAGTCAAGCTTACCTTGGTTAGTTTCTCAAATTCTCTCAAATTCGGACAGTCAAGCCTTCTTGTCACCCTTTCATCAATTCGATTGCAGACCACTAACGACCTGTGGAAGAATACAAAACATATCACAGACATCAAAGTGCACGTTACCAATGTGGGCCATATACCGATACGTGGCGTAATTACTGACGCTGGAGTATAAAGCTTCTCAAATTCGGACAGTCAAGCTTACCTTGGTTAGTTTCTCAAATTCTCTCAAATTCGGACAGTCAAGCCTTCTTAAATTCGGACCATCTTCTTCTTAAATTCGGACAGTCAGTTTACCTTGAGAGCCTAGTCAGCTTAATAGCCTAATGATAATGCCTGATTTTCTAGTGAAGTTAATTCCTGTACGGTTCTAATAAGAACCAAAATCAGGAGGCAAGTTTATGCCCAAACCAAGGAAGGAACTGATCTCGCTTGAAGCGACACCTTACTACCACTGCGTGTCTCGCTGTGTTCGTAAGGCATTTCTGTGCGGTACTGATTCAAGTGGCCGTAGCTTTGAGCACCGCAGAGGCTGGATAGAACAACTACTCATTGAGCAAGCCAAGGTCTTTTGCATCGACATTGCCGCCTATGCCGTAATGTCTAATCACTTTCATATCGTGCTTCATGTCGATCAAGTTAAAGCGAGGGCATTAAATGATTTAGAAGTCGTACAACGCTGGCATCAGCTCTATAAAGGCAATCTTATTACTCAGAAATTTGAGCGTGGAGATGAGGTTTCAGAAGCTCAAATGGCAACACTAGAAGACATGATTAAAGAACTCCGCGAACGCCTCATGAGCATTAGCTGGTACATGAGACGCCTCAACGAAACGGTTGCACGACTCGCCAACGAAGAAGACAACTGCACTGGGCACTTCTGGGAAGGACGCTTCAAATCAC
>OJBE01000054.1_pt1 | contig 45316 bp, 52 predicted proteins | sample 1590521 | NCBI WGS metagenome assembly OJBE01 (sample SAMN05416807, study PRJEB24817) | seawater metagenome | isolation source: Sea water | place: Canada:Atlantic | collected 2013-07
ATGGTACCGATGTTAACGTGTGGTTTATTACGTTCAAACTTTGCCTTAGCCATGGAGCAGCCCTTTATATTAATGAGGGCCTGAACCCAGACCCAAACCTATCTGGCGGGCGATGTATTGGGTCTGGCGCATAAAATCAAGCACCTGTTCGCCTCACACCGCCGCAGAATTCATGTAAATGCGCACTAGTTCGCTGTTACCGCCGGCGCAGAGGGGATTTCAGCGCGCTCGATGACCGCGTCCGCCGGGCGTTCGAACCAGCCTTCAGCCTTATTTTGCTTGACCAAATAGGTCTCGATCGACTTTGCCGCATTCTGGCTGAGGTTCTTAAGCTGTTCTTCAGCAGTCTTGGTGTAGCCAGACCCGACAATAGGCCCCTGGTCAAGGGATTCGAACACGGTGATCTGGTGCGGTTCGTCCGTAAGCTTCTTACCCGCGGCATCGTCCCAAACGGTAAGGTTCAGGATCATGATCGACTTGGGCGCAAGCACAAGCGGAATACCCGGAGGGGCAAGAACATAGCCTTCGACACTGACGCCAAAGTGGTAATTGCGCGCGCCTTCATAGCGGTCAAAACGTTCGGCAATGGCGTCTTTGACAGCCGTCGTCAGCACCTCTTCACTGACTTCGCGGCTGATCGGCAGTTTCTGTACCTTCGGCGCAACGACGATGTTGTGGTATAGATTAAAGTCACCCAAAGGCACCGCCGGCTTGTCGAGGTCGGATGCCCCGTTACACGCAGAAAGGACCACGATACTGATCAAAGCTGATAAAATTCGAACCATTTCATGCCTCCTCGGCGCATTTATGCCCTTTGCGATACCCTAAGGCTGAATAGGGTGCAACGTTTGCTAAAGTGGCACGCACCGGGAGGCGTGCTACCTTATGTCCGTCTGATTTAGGATAATTGCCATGGATCGCCCCCTGCCCGCCCGCGTGGCCTTGGTTAACCAACCCCTAGGCCTGTTTCGCAGCCTCGCTATGGCGCGACGTAATGTGCTTAGCATTATTCCTGAAATAGCTGTCAAACAGCCGATGGTCTCTGGCAAAATGGGCAAGCGTTGGCACATGGTTATGGACCCGACTGCCATCCGCGAGATGCTGTTGGATCGGGTTGACGACTACCCTAAATCCTTGGTGACAAAAAACCTTTTGCGCCCCGCGATCGGAGACTCCCTTTTCATTGCGGAGGGTGCGCATTGGCGCTGGCAACGCCGCGCGGTGGCACCGGCCTTTTCACACCGCAATATGCTGAACCTGTCGCCCATCATGACCGCAGCAGCGCAAAGGTCAGCCGACCGGATCGCCGCCGCTGGCCCGCGGGCCATCAATATGCTGGACGAGATGGTCACGTCGACATTCGACGTCATCTCGGATGTCACATTCTCGGGCGGCGATGGATTTGACCGCGACGCCGTGCACCGCGCCATTGACGACTATATTGCAGAAGCCGGGAAACTGAGCCTTTTCGATATTCTTGGCCTGCCAGACTGGCTTCCGCGCCCAGGACGGGCGATGTCGGGCCGTGCCCTTAAAGACATGAAACGCATTGCCGACGGCGCGATAGATGCGCGGGCCGAACGGGGGCCCAGCGATACGCCGGACCTGCTGGATCTTCTCCTTGATGGCACCGACCCCAAGACCAAACGTCAGATGAATACGGCCGAGCTACGGGACAATCTGTTAACCTTCATCGTCGCAGGGCATGAGACGACGGCCCTTACCCTGTCTTGGGCGCTCTATCTGATGGGCTTTGATCAGGCCGTGCAGCAAAAGGCCCGCGCCGAGGCGCAAACCGTGTTGCAGGGCCGCGCGGCGACGGGTGCAGACGTCGAAAACCTACCATACATCCGCCAAATTATCGACGAAACCCTGCGCCTGTACCCGCCAGCGGGGGTGATTTCACGCACCGCGCAGAGAAACGACACCTTATGCGGCAGGGAAGTTCGGCCCGGCGATACTGTCATGGTGCCGATTTACGCGCTTGGCCGCCATCAGCAGCTTTGGGATCAGCCCGACGTTTTCGATCCCGACCGTTTCAAAGATCGCAAAGCGATCGACCGATACGCCTACCTGCCCTTTGGCGATGGCCCGCGTATCTGCATCGGCGCGTCCTTTGCGCAGCAAGAAGCGGTGATCATCCTTGCGACCTTGCTTTCGCGGTTTCGTTTCACACCGGTCGCCGGGAAAAGCCCTGAACCGGTTATGATCCTGACCCTACGCCCCGAAGGCGGAGTATGGTTAACCGCAACGCCTGCCTAGTCGCAAATCCGCCTCAGGTCGCCCCAGGCGTTCGCGTCGATAATAGCAGAGTATTCAGACTGCGCGCGCGCCGCACCTTGCGCTGCGGCGATGCGGTCATCGAATGATGGATGGCTCAGGAAATGGGCCATCAGTGGGTTCGCTTCGCCTTGGGTCTGGCGCATGCGCTCGAACATGGCCCCCATCGCTTTCGGAGACACGCCCGCAGTCGCCAGAAGTTTATGCCCGAACGCGTCTGCCTCTGTTTCGGCCTGCTGGGTATAGGTCGCGCTGATCAAACGCTCTGCCAGAAACAACACCACGGCTCCGCCTGCGAAGTCACCGAACAAAAGCCCCAACACGCCAATCGATCCGGCGGACCGCAACGCGTGACGTGTCGGGTCACGACTGACAACGTGACCAATTTCATGCGCCAGCACAGCGGCGACCTCATCCGGGGACTGGGCTTGCTGGATCAGTCCGTCGAACAGCACGACAATCCCGCCGGGCAGCGCAAAAGCGTTAACCATCGGGTGGTCCAGCACCAGGACATTCAAATCCTGCACTGCCCCCTCGCCCGCGTTAAGCGCGGTGATCATGCTGGTGAGCGCCGCTTCGCCCGCCGAGGCGTCGCAAATGGCGAGGGGCTGCATGCCGGTTTCGTCCAAGGCCCTGCGAATCTGGCCCAATGTCGCCTCACCCAAGGCGGCCTCTCCTGCTGGTGGGATGAAATTCGCCAAGCGGTCCGCCAGAAATGGCACCAGCACTGCAATCTGAAGCAGAACGGCCGCGACGGCTGCGATTGCCCAAGCGAACAAGCGGCCCCGCCCTCGGGCCGGCGCAGGACGCCGGGCGGCAGGAAGATGTCGTAGCAGCGTCTTATCCGCAACGACAAGCCGCGCCAGCGGATCTGTAACTGAGCGCAGGGTATAGTCTTTCCCACGCGCCTGATCGGGCACCAACCGAATATCGCCAAGCCGCCAGAAGATAATATCTTCGCTATCCAGTCCAATCTGCAGATTATCGTTCGCAATATGCAGGCTGACATCTTCGGCAACCGGATGATCACCATCAAAATATGCCGCCCCCATGCCGTTAAACCCGACGCTCATATCGCGGCTCCCAGGTCCAACGCCTCTGCAAACCCTTCGGCTTCGGCAAAGTCATCCCGCCCCGACTGGCTGATGCTTTGCAAACCGTCATACCGCGGAAGCGCACAGGTTTTGGCCATGTGACGCATTAACGGAAAGGTGACGAATGTGTTGTAGCAAACGTTCCACATCAAAAAGACCGAGAGGTAAAAACCCGCCAACACCACGATCGCCAAAGCCCGCGGGATCGGAAGCGTTTCAATGTCGATCCCCAAATCAAACCCCATAAAGGCGCTTGGTCCAATCACGACAAATGCCCCTAACACTAGCAAAATCACCCCCAGAACGAGGACCGAATATGCGATAAAGCTGCCGAAGACGTAGATGAACGCGATACGCGGTGCGCTTAGCCTCGACGTTATGGCGATACCATTCGCTGACTTGTGGTTTGCCATTAGCCTTTTCGAAACAAAGCGATAGTGCACTGCACCGTAGACCATGCCTAGCAGGCTCACGGGGAAAAGGAGCAACCACCAAGCGCCTTGCATAGAAAATGCTGCGCCTTGCCCGTCAGCTAGCGTTTCGAGCATCTGCGAGGCGAAGCCCGACGTGTCGAAAGTCTGGGACGCGGCAGATATGTACGCGTGGGCCACGCTACCAAGAAGCAGCAAGGTGAACAAAGCAAACGGAATCGCGGCACGATAGAGCATGCCCCAACGCCCCCCTTGATGCAGCTGTGCCGATCCGAAATAGGTGCGGTCCGTCGTGTATTTCTCAAGGTGGAAAGTCATACGTGGCCATAGCAGCCCCAGCGAGAAAATGGTGACCACCCAATGCAGCATAGCGCGCCAGACATACCCCCATGCGCCTTTATCAAGGCCAAACCGCACCCCGCGCCACCGCGTCCGTCCCAAGACGTACCGTCGCGCACGATATCGGGCATAGAACCACAAAGGAACAACCCCGAATCCCGCTGCGAAGTACCCTAAGGTCGCGCTCGAAAACACCGAGAAGCTGACGAACATCAGAATCAGATTAATGATTCCGATGTAGAAGGTGAGGATCACAACGGCGATGAAGAAGCCCAATAGCTTTTCAATCGGATCGCCGACGTATTCCATCGGATGCCCGCCCGGCCGGATTGCGGACCAATACCATCGCCGCAAACGGGTCTTCATCCAGAACCGGTAGAACCCAAGCGTCATAATCGTGAGAAAACCGGTTTTGAACGCCAACCAAAAGAGCGCGCAGCGCCCCCCGACGAATTGAACCGACATCGCGGGTGCCGAACCACTGGGGTATGACAGCTCGGCGTCACTCACGTCGTTTGCGATCAACCGAAGCGGTTGTCACGCGGGAACCCACGCGGTGCCATGCGCCCCGCTGTCGCGCGCTTGCCAGTCCATTCGGTCAGGTCTGCTTCGGTGCGGGTCCGTCCTGCCGGATCCTGCCAGCTTAGCCCGTTCTCGCGGCTAAACGTGATCGCATCAGACATGCCCCCGTCTTTGTATTTTTGCAGCCGCACACCTTTGCCGCGCCCCATTTCGGGAAGTTCGTCCAAGCCGAACACCAAGACTTTGCGATTTTCGCCTACAACGGCAACGGCATCCGCATCACCGGTTACCGGCGCGCAAATCATTGCTTTCGCGTCGCCGCGCACGTTCAGCACCTGTTTACCGCTGCGTGTCTGCGCCAGAACATCATCCTCCGGCACGATAAATCCATCCCCGGCCGAGGAAGCCACCAATAGCTTGCGCCCCGCCTTGTGGATCAAAATATCGACAATTTGAACTTCGTTGGGCAGATCCACCATCAACCGCAAGGGCTCTCCCATGCCGCGCCCGCCGGGCAAGGTCGATGCAGACACCGTGTAAAAGCGCCCGTTCGACCCGAAAACCAGCAGCCTGTCTGTCGTCTCTGCATGGAAAATAAAGCGGGGGCCGTCGCCATCCTTGAACTTCAACTCGCGATTCAGATCGATATGTCCCGTCATCGCACGGATCCAGCCCATCTGCGAACAGACAACTGTAATCGGTTCGCGGTCGATCATCGCCTCCAGCGGGACTTCCTCGATCACGCCGGCTTCGGAGAAGCTCGTTCTACGACGACCGATATTCTTACCGTCCAGCGACCAGTCCTTGCCGAATTGCTTTTTCGTCTCGCGCAGCTGGTCGATGATCGTATCCCATTGGGTTCCTTCGTTTTCCAGCAGATCTTCGAGGCCCGAGCGCTCCTCCATCAAGGCGGCTTGCTCGCGCAGCAGCTCGATTTCTTCCAACCGGCGTAACGACCGCAGGCGCATGTTCAAAATCGCGTCCGCTTGGACTTCGGATAGCGAGTTCTCAGCGGAGGGCGCTGGCGGTACATAGCTCGCCTCGTCCATCGCGCGCACGTGATCCTTACCCCAATCCTCGGCCATCAACGCCGATTTCGGGTCCTCGTCATAGCGAATGATATCAATCACGCGATCGAGGTTAAGAAACGCGACGATAAAACCTTCCAAGACCTCTAGGCGGTGGTCGATCTTCTCCATCCGGTGGGTCGAGCGCCGCTGAAGCACCTCGCGCCGGTGATCAAGAAATGCGCGCAGCACTTCCTTCATCGAACATACTTTAGGCGTCACCCCGTCGATCAAGACGTTCATGTTCAACGAGAATCGCACCTCAAGATCAGAGCTGCGATACAGCATCCCCATCAGGACCTCGGGATCAACGTTCTTGGAACGCGGCTCGATGATCAGGCGAATATCGTCGGCCGATTCGTCGCGTACATCGCCCAGAATCGGAATCTTCTTGGTCTGAATAAGCTCTGCGATCTTTTCGATCAGCTTGGATTTCTGCACCTGATAGGGAATTTCAGTGATGACAATTTGCCAAGCACCGCGCCCCAGATCCTCTGTTTCCCACCGACAGCGCAGACGGAAACCGCCCTTACCCGTACGATAGGCGTTCGCAATGTTTTCAGGGGGCTCAACGATAATTCCGCCGGTCGGAAAATCGGGGCCGGGAACGTATTTAAGCAAGGTATCGTCGCGGGCATCGGGCGTTTTGATCAGGTGGATACAGGCGTCCACCAGTTCCGAGATATTATGCGGCGGGATGTTGGTGGCCATACCGACAGCAATACCCGACGACCCGTTTGCCAGGAGGTTCGGGAACTGCGCGGGCAGAACGGCAGGCTCGGTCAGTGTGCCGTCGTAATTCTCTCTAAAATCGACAGCATTTTCGTTCAGGCCTTCCAGCATGGCCTCGGCCACGGCGGTCATGCGCGCTTCGGTATATCGGCTCGCAGCGGGGTTATCCCCGTCGATGTTGCCAAAGTTCCCCTGCCCGTCAACCAACGGATAACGCACGTTAAAATCTTGCGCGAGACGCGCCATCGCATCGTAAATCGCAGCGTCGCCATGCGGGTGATAGTTCCCCATCACGTCGCCAGAAATTTTCGCCGACTTCCGGAAGCCCCCGGTGCTGTTAAGCCTCAGTTCACGCATCGCGAAAAGAATCCGACGGTGAACGGGCTTTAACCCGTCGCGCGCATCGGGCAGCGCGCGGTGCATAATAGTAGACAGCGCATAGGTCAGATACCGGTCGCCCAATGCACGGCGCAAAGGCTCTGACGAATTGCGAGAATCTGGATCGGCGGGGGTGGTTACATCTGACATCTTCATTGTTTAGCCAAGGCCGCGAGACGCGGCAAGCGACTGTTTGGGGCGCAGCGCCCCAGCACGGCGTGCGGTGTCTCTGTCATGCAACTTTGCAAACATATTGGAACGATTAGGCAGCATTTTATGTTATACTTGATATTACAGCCTTGGGGAGACCTGCTGCGGGTCTAGGCTGTCTGCTATTTCGAGGAATGTGTGATGAAGCGGTTTATTTTGTTAACCTTCGGGTTTCTTGGTTGGGCATTCTACGAGATGAGCGGCGGGGCCGATTTTCAACCCGCGAGCGCTCGGATGGCTGCGAATGCAGACCAGATGCCGACACAGGAGAACGAGATCACCGCTGAAACCTCAAACGAACCAGTCGAGACGGCAAAGGTCATCCCGGCGGTCGCGACGGCTCCGGTTGATACGACCCCGCCGGGTTTTCAAAGCACCGCGCAAGCTGATGATGCCGAACGCGTTTCTGTCACCCTCACCACCGCATTGAATACCGCGGACACCGGTGCTGCGACTGACGTATCGTATGTGCCTGTCGCCCAGAATATCGCGGCGAACGGGGCGGACACGCCAGCAATTATTCCCAGCCTGATCGTTCCGAACGACAGCGGTGCCGCGATCGTAGAGGCACGTGCTGAAACGAACCTGAGCAGCGAAGCGGATATTCGTTCTGTATCCGGCAACCGTGTGAATGTCCGTGGTGGCCCTGGTACCGAGTTTCAGGTCGTGACCAAGCTAGGTCGCGGCGATTCGGTCGAGATCATTCAGGATAACGGCGATGGATGGGTAAAGATTCGCCCCGTGGACGGCGGGCCAGAAGGCTGGATGGCCGATTTCCTGTTGTCAAACGGGTAAACTACTCAACAACTCCCGAGACAACAGTTAATGCAACAACGTACAATTTTAATTACCGGCTGCTCCTCCGGGATCGGCTACGCCGCTGCGCATGCATTGCGCGAACGCGGCTGGAGGGTTTTCGCTTCGTGCCGCCAAACGCGCGATTGTGGGAGGCTAGCCGCCGAAGGATTTGATGCGCCCCAGCTCGACTATACGGATGCCAGTAGCATCGCCACTGCGCTGGATCATGTACTTGAGCAAACCGGTGGCACGCTCGATGCCCTTTATAACAACGGTGCCCATGCGACACCCGGTGCCGTCGAAGATCTCCCCACAGACGCGCTGCGCGAGATATTCGAAAGCAATTTCTTCGGCTGGCACGAGCTTACGCGCAAGATCATCCCTGTGATGCGGGCACAGGGTCACGGGCGCATTATTCAATGTTCGTCCGTCTTGGGTCTTGTCACGATGCCGTGGCGTGGCGCTTACAATTCTACGAAATTCGCGCTGGAAGGCTTAACAGACACGCTTCGTATTGAGCTGCGCGACACCCCCATTCACGTGACCCTGATCGAGCCCGGGCCCATTACATCCAACATCCGCGCGAACTCTATCCCGCACTTCGAGCGCTGGATCGATTGGAAAAGCTCTGCCCGAAAGGTGCAATACGAAAGCGCGTTGTTAGACAGGCTATACACTGCGAGAGGGCCCGACAGGTTCGAGCTTCCGCCACAAGCAGTCGTTGACAAGCTTGTCCATTCGCTGGAGGCCGACCGCCCACGGCCGCGGTATTATGTCACGACGCCGACGCGTATCTCGGGCATTTTAAAGCGTATTTTACCAACACGTGCCCTAGACTGGGTGCTCTCTCGATAAATTCGGGTTGCGCTACTGCATGACCCCGCTACATCTTTCAGCAACACAAAGGATGCTTATGTTCGCTGATCCGTTATATATCCTGACCGTCGTTGCCGTGATTGCGGTGGTTGTCGTATTGATTTTTGGGCTTGGGGGCTTCGCTGGTGGCGGAGAATTCAATAAGCGCAATTCAAATAAACTTATGCGCATGCGCATCATCGCACAGTTCATCGCTGTCGTTCTCATCGTCATATATGTGTACCTGCGAAAGGACGCTGGCTGATGGTTGTTCTTAATAAAATTTACACCCGTACCGGCGACAAAGGCGAAACCGCGTTGGGGAACGGGGACCGTGTGGCCAAACACGACCTCCGGGTCGAGGCATATGGCACATCCGACGAATTAAATTGTTTTGTTGGTGTCGCGCGGCTTGAAGCGAAAGGCGAAACCGACGCCGCGCTGTCGCGTATCCAGAACGACCTGTTCGACCTGGGCGCTGACCTGTGCCGCCCCGATATGGAAGCGGATGCAGACGCCGAATACCCGCCTCTGCGCCTCGCGGCGGCGCAGGTCGACAGGCTTGAACGTGAGATCGACGTGATGAACGCTGATCTGTCCCCGCTGAGAAGCTTTATTCTACCCGGCGGCACCGCACTTGCCGCGCATTTGCACGTGTGCCGGACAGTTGCTCGCCGCGCCGAACGGCTTGCGGTGCATTTGGCTGACAGAGATTCTATTAATCCGGCCGCCGTCAAATATCTGAACCGGCTAAGCGATTGGTTTTTCGTCGCGGCGAGGGCTTCAAATAACGGCGGTAAGGACGATGTATTATGGGTGCCCGGGGCAAATCGCTAAGGCCGTCAGTCAGAAACGCCGCGTCGAAAGACAATAAATTACTATTTTTGACTGTTTTGCATTCGATTGCTTCGTTACACCGACGAAGAGTTCACATGATCGGGGCCGAACCGGCCCGGATCGTCAACTGAGGAGAGAGAACGCTCATGAAGGTACTGGTACCTGTAAAGCGCGTGATCGACTACAACGTGAAAGTACGCGTCAAAGCGGACGGCACGGGTGTTGATCTTGCCAACGTAAAGATGTCGATGAACCCGTTTGACGAGATTTCCGTCGAACAAGCGATCCGCATGAAAGAGGCCGGCCAGGTCGAAGAAGTTGTGGTCGTCTCTATCGGCGTAAAACAGGCGCAGGAAACACTGCGCACAGCGCTGGCAATGGGCGCCGACCGCGCGATTCTGATCGTGGCGGCCGACGATGTGCACAACGATATCGAGCCTTTGACCGTTGCCAAAATTCTGAAAGGCGTCGTCGAAGAAGAGAAGCCCGATCTTGTTCTTTGCGGTAAGCAAGCGATCGACAACGACATGAACGCCACTGGTCAGATGCTGTCCGCTCTGCTGGGTTGGTCGCAAGCGACCTTCGCCTCCAAAGTCGACATCGATGGCGACAGCGCTGTTGTGACACGTGAAGTCGACGGTGGTTTGCAGACTATTAAGGTTTCCATGCCTACAGTCGTGACTGTGGATCTTCGCCTGAACGAACCACGCTATGCGTCGCTACCCAACATCATGAAGGCAAAGAAAAAGCCTTTGGATGAGAAGACACCTGCCGATTATGGCGTCGAGGTTTCCAACCGGTTGGAAATCATCAAGACGGCTGAGCCAGCAGAACGTGCTGCGGGCATCAAGGTCGAGTCGGTCGATGAACTGGTTGCGAAACTTAAAGAAGCGGGGGCTGTGTAATGGCTGTTCTACTCCTTGCAGAAGTAACTGATGGCGAACTGGCACTTGACGCAACATCCAAAGCCGTTGCTGCGGCCAAGATGCTTGGCGATGTTACTGTTCTCTGCGCTGGTGGTTCCGCCGCTGCGGCGGGCGAAGCGGCGGCGAAAATCAACGGTGTTTCCAAAGTTCTGGTCGCCGAGGATGAGACCCTTGGCCACCGCCTCGCGGAATCCACGGCGGCGTTGATCGTATCGCTCGCCGGTGATTACGACCACATCACCGCACCAGCGACCACAGACGCTAAAAACGTGATGCCACGTGTTGCTGCGTTGCTTGACGTCATGTTGCTGTCCGATGTGTCCGGTGTTGTCGACGCGGACACGTTCGAGCGTCCCATCTATGCGGGCAACGCGATCCAGACGGTCAAATCCTCGGATGCGAAAAAGGTCATCACCTTCCGCACCACGACGTTTGACGCCGCGGGCGACGGTGGCTCCGCTTCTGTAGAGACGGTATCCGCTGCGGCAGATCCCGGCCTGTCTTCCTGGGTTGAAGACCACGTTGCAGAAAGCGATCGCCCCGAGCTGACATCGGCTGGCGTGGTTGTTTCCGGCGGCCGTGGCGTTGGCTCCGAAGAAGACTTCGCCTTGATCGAAAAGCTGGCTGACAAGCTGGGTGCCGCTGTTGGCGCTTCGCGCGCTGCCGTTGATTCGGGCTATGCTCCGAACGACTGGCAAGTTGGTCAGACCGGTAAGGTTGTCGCGCCCGAGCTTTATGTGGCGGTTGGTATCTCCGGTGCGATCCAGCACTTGGCCGGCATGAAAGACAGCAAAATCATCGTCGCCATCAACAAAGACGAAGAAGCGCCGATCTTCCAGGTCGCCGACTATGGTCTGGTGGCAGATCTGTTCGAAGCCGTTCCCGAGCTGATCGAGAAACTGTAAGCCTTTAAGGTTTTCACGGATAAGGCCCGCAATCACCTGCGGGCCTTTTTCTATTTCAGGTGTTCAATCGTCTGCGCGACCGCCTTCGCAATCTCTTGATGTGCCCGAACGCCGGGGAGCTGTAACGCCCGCTCTTTCTCTATTGCAGGGAACACCATCCCCGCCGTCCCCTCGGATATGGCCGCGTGTGACGGTGTCAGATATACCATCCCGGCCGCCAGACGACTTACCTGAGCAACCATAGCTTTGGTCACGAACAGAGGCCCCGCACGAGCCCGCGCCCCCATGTCCCGCGTGGGCTTTTCGGGACTAAGGTGAAGCAGCACGCATGGCCCCGTCATCCGGCCAAGCAGCAGGGTCATCCGTGCGATCCAAGCCTGTTGAAGCTCATGCACCACCATTGCGAACCGAGTGGGCGAGACTTGCTTGAGCGCTTCCAATAGGTGGCGTGTGAAATGAAACTCCGCAAAATCAACCTCGGGGTAGATGGAGCAAAGCAGCTTCGACGGTGCGATAAATCTGTCGTTTCGACGCGGGTGCACTGAGTAGTAACGATTCGACATGTTGTGTGCGCCCAACACTTGCACCACGGTCACATGCCCCCCGGCGGCAATTTTCATGACTTCGGCATCATGTAGAAACACATCCAGACCCGCATTTTGTAACCCGAAATTGATGCAAGGCACCCCGCTCGACAGTTCTACCAACGTAGGGAACGGAGTTTTGACGTAGCGGCCAAACGTCTGGGAGCCGCCAACAAAAACCACATAGGGCGCGGAAGTTCCCCGAAGAGGTCCGCGAAACAGTAGTTTCGACGTACCATAGCGGCACAACGCGTAGTCCAACCGCCGCCTGCTATCATCCGTAGCGCCCATACCGTTCACCCTGTTCCACCGCTTTACGGACGCAGAATCGCCCTAAGTATTTTCGATTTCCTTAATGTTCGGATTTGAGAAAAGCTGTCGTGAATTCCGACCCTTGCGGCTGCTACCCCGCCCGCTTTATGCTGCGGCGAAACAAAAGGGGACAGCGCATGGATATCCAGACAATCGGCATCGTTGGCGCAGGCCAAATGGGCAACGGCATCGCCCATGTTATGGCTTTGGCGGGCTACGACGTGCTGTTGAACGATGTAAGCGCTGAAGCACTGCAAAAGGCGGTTGATACAATTACCGGCAACCTCGACCGTCAGGTTGGCCGCGGTAAGGTAACCGAAGCAGACCGTGACGCGACGCTCAAAAGAATCGTGACAACCCAAACACTTGCAGAGTTGGGCCAAAGCGATCTGGTGATCGAGGCGGCGACCGAACGCGAGACCGTCAAGCAAGCGATTTTCGAAGATCTGATCCCGCACCTCAAACCGACCACGATCCTGACGTCGAACACGTCGTCGATTTCGATTACACGGCTCGCCAGCCGAACCGATCGCCCTGAAAAATTTATGGGGTTCCACTTCATGAACCCGGTGCCCGTGATGCAGCTGGTGGAGCTGATCCGCGGGATTGCGACGGATAAGGAAACTTTTGAGGCCTGCCGCGGCGTCGTTGATAAACTGGGCAAAACTGCGGCCTCTGCCGAAGACTTCCCAGCCTTTATCGTAAATCGTATCTTGATGCCGATGATCAACGAGGCTGTCTATACACTCTATGAAGGTGTGGGCTCTGTCGAATCCATCGATAGTTCACTCAAGCTGGGGGCCAACCACCCGATGGGTCCGCTGGAGCTTGCAGATTTCATCGGTCTAGACACCTGCCTGGCGATTATGAACGTGTTGCATGACGGGCTGGCCGATACGAAATATCGTCCCTGCCCGCTTCTGACAAAATACGTCGAAGCGGGCTGGCTGGGGCGTAAATCTCAGCGGGGTTTCTATGACTACCGCGGCGATGTGCCTGTCCCCACGCGATAAATTTGCAGCAAACAGCGGGGGCCAGCCCCCGCGCCCCCGGGATTTATTCCATTTGGAAGATAGCGTTAGTCTTTAAGCGCAAGTGTATGCGCCCGTAGCCACGCCATGAAACCGCGTGGATCGTCCGCATGAGCGGCCATCTGCTCTGGCGAAAGCGGCGCGCCTACGATCGGGCCCTGCGGCTTGTCGCATGCGTGCACAATCTCGTGGAGCAGAAGCCCCTGCCGCAAGATGGGCGAGATTTTATTCGCAATTTGATAGGCTCTGCTATTTTGCCCTGGAAAGCGCATTGGCACCACTTGCGCGCCCGAGCGCCGGATCATTTTCGCGGTGAAAACGTTCCACTCCGCCTCTATGGCAGGGCCGAACATGGTATCCGAAGCCGCTACGACCCCTGATGGGAACAGCGCGACAACACCGCCATCCTTCAGATGCGCCATCGCTTTGGCGCGCATTTCGACACCTTTGCGCTGCGCATCAGGGTCATGGGGAAACGGCACGGGGATCATATAGCTGCCCGCGACCTCGTCGATAGAGGTCAACAAAGAGCGCGTCAGGATCCGATAATCAGGGCGTACCCGTCCGATCAGATCGGCGAAAATCATGCCATCGACCATCCCGTGCGGGTGGTTTGCAACAACGACCACTGGACCCGTTTTCGGAATGCGATCCAGCTGTTCCTGCGGGGTCGTCAGGTCGATACCCATCGTATCAAGTGCCGCGCGCCAGAAGCCCTGCCCTGTGGGCGCGCCCTGTTTCTCGAACTGTCGGATCAGGCGCAGAACCTTGAGCTTGCCGGTGAAAATTTCGATAGCGCTGATGATCCCCGATTTGACAGGATGATCAAACGTGGATGCATAGGACAGGCTTCGGCGGTCATACTTCGTGAAGGTCACCGGTTCGCCGCTGCCATCGTTCAGCAGGGGCGCAGGGCCGGTTGGCGCATTCTCCGTCATGTGGTTAACCCTTTACGCATCACAGTGACCACCGGCCGCATTGCAAACACCGCCGTTACTGGCCTTCGCCGAACTTGTCAGCCACCAAGGCTGTCAACGCATCGGCCAATGCGTCCTGATCCGGGCCGGAGGTCTGTACATCAATCGTACACCCTTTGGACGCCGCGAGCATCAGCAGCCCCATAATGCTATCACCAGAGGCGGACATGCCGTCCTTACTGACTTCAGCGCGCGCATCAAAAGCCTCGACGACCTCAACCAGCTTGGCAGAGGCGCGGGCATGCAGGCCTTTTTCGTTTACGATTTTCAATGAAACTTGGGTCATACAATAGGGGCCTTGCTATTCCGCACTAACATTCTGGCTATCAATATATTTTCTGCCGGCCGCCAGGGCCGCGCGCACCGCCTCGGGCACTTCAAGATCACGTGACTTTGCCAGCTTGATCAACATGGGCAGGTTTGCGCCGTAAAGGATCCGACGGTTTTCAGGACGGCATGCAAGCAAACTGAGGTTCGACGGAGACCCACCGAAAAGGTCCGTAACGACGACAACACCATTGCCCGTATCCACGGCATCGGCAGCCTCGCAGATTTCCCGCTGCTTTTCGGTACGATCATGGTCTGCATGGATCGCAATAGCGCGCACGCCGTTTTGCGACCCAACAACATGTTCGATCGCAGCCAAATATTCTTTGGCCAATCCGCCGTGTGCAACAATCACAATACCAATCAACGCGATGTCTCTTCCCGTTTACTACGATCCAGTTCGCGGTGCCTGACGGACACCTGCCAGCCGTCGTTCGAAAGTTTGAACGCCAGATGTTCGGCCAAAGTTACGGAACGGTGTTGCCCCCCTGTGCAGCCAAACGCAAGAGAGATATGCGATTTACCTTCAGTCTTGCAGGCTGGCAGGATCAATTGACACAGAGAGTTTACCTGTGCGGCAAAGCTTTCGAACAGCGGGTCGGCATGCACGTAATCGGCGACCTCTTTTTGTGTGCCGTTCATACCACGCAGCGAGGGTTCCCAATAGGGATTGCGCAAAAACCGGCAGTCAAACACCATATCCGCACTGCGGGGTAAACCGCGCTTATACGAGAAAGACTGTACGGATACGCTGAGGTGATGCTCCCCATCAAGCGCGAACCAGCGCTCCACTTCCGCACGCAACTGGTGTACATTCAGCTCGGACGTGTCGATCAGGACATCCGCCAGCGCCAGCACCGGTTCAAGCAGCTCTTTCTCGCGCACGATCCCCTCGACAGGTGTAGCGGTGGCCGCCATGGGGTGACGCCGGCGTGTTTCGGAGAAGCGACGAAGCAGGACGTTGGTCGCACAATCCAGATACAACAGTTCAATATCTACATCGGGACGAGACCGCATGTCCGACATCAGTTCGATCACGCGATCGGTCGAAAAATCGCGGTTCCGCAAATCGACACCAAGAGCCATCGGGCGCAGTTGACCCGGTGCTTCGAGCAAAGCGCGCAGCATCCGCATGGGAATATTGTCGATCGCTTCAAAACCTGCATCCTCCAACACATTGAGCGTTGAAGATCGCCCTGCCCCCGCGGGGCCGGTCACCAGCACCATACGCCGGTTGGGTGTTACATCATCAGTCATCTGCTGTGTATTTCATCATCTTTGCCATCAAGTAAACAGAGGCAGCAAAATGAGGCCCGTCGCATCGTTTCAGGCATCGGATTTGGATGCCCATCACGTTTTGGTATGTGATTTCGGGAAGGCGGTCGGGCTCATCGTGGTCAAGGTCTACGATAAGAAAGATCGGTATCGCACTGCGATGTTTCAAGGTCAGCAAGCCGACGCCGCGCGCCTCGATCAACCCTTTGATCGCGGCGGGTGGGTGCGCGATAACCTGGGCATCCTGAACGATCAAATCCGTGCGGTCATCGGCAACCAGCTCGGCCCCCATCGCAATCATCTGCAACGCCATCGCGGACTTGCCTTTACCCGAGCCCCCCCTGATCATCACGCCACGCCCATCAATCGCGACGGTGGTGGCGTGGATCGTGCTTTTGGTCATGGCCGGTTCAGGTGGGCAGGCCGACCACAAAGCGCGCGCCAAGGGGATCAGAGGAGATATCGGCGTCCGTGGGCCGGATATTTTCTGCCCAGATCACGCCGCCATGCGCTTCGACAATCTGCTTCGAGATCGCCAGCCCGAGGCCGGAGTTATTGCCAAAATGCTCTTCCGGGCGCTGCGAATAAAAACGTTTAAAGATCTTCGACAGAGCTTGCTCTGGAATGCCGGGCCCGGTGTCTTCGACGACCACAAGAACGCGATTTTCACGTTTGCGTGCCCAGACCCGAATGGCATCGCCGTCTTCGCAGAACGAGACGGCATTGCTGATCAGATTCACGAAAACCTGTGCCAAGCGTGCTTCCAACCCGTGCACGATGATCGGTTGTTCGGGCAGATCGGTGATAAAATCGATGCCACGTTTGCGCGCATCTTCGCCAAGATACTGACCCAGATTGCTGATCATCATCAGCAGATCAAACGGCTCTTCCTCTTCCTTAACCAATTCGCTGTCCAGACGGGACGCATTCGAAATATCACTAACCAGACGATCCAACCGGCGAACGTCATGATCGATGACATCCAGCAGTTTTTCGCGCTGGTCCTCACGCTTGATCAGACGCAGCGTGCCTACCGCAGAACGGAGTGAAGCAAGCGGGTTCTTGATCTCATGCGCGACATCGGCGGCAAACTGTTCGTTTCCGTCAATGCGGTTGTATAATGCGGAAACCATCCCGCGCAGCGCGCCCGACAAGCGCCCTATTTCATCAGGACGCGCCGTCAAATCAGGGATCCGAATGCGGCCCGGATTCATCTTCCGCGCATCTTTATCACGCCCAAGCTCTGCCGCGGCAGCAAGATCGGACAACGGATTTGCGATGGTCGAGGCCAGCACGAGGCTCAATCCGATCGAAACCAGCGTCGCGATCACGAACATCTGGAGCACCCTCTCCCGTTCGCCGCGAACCAGTTTGTCAATTTCACCCGCAGCCGAGGTGACGGCGACAACCCCGACGGGCAATCCGTTCTGCACGATCGGCGTAGCAACGGAGAAAAGCGTGCCGCCAGTGCCGACAAGATCGTTCCGCACCTTGGTCCCGCCTACCAATGCGCCCGAGACCAACGGCTGCAACTGTTCCGCCAACGGAGCAGGATCTGCCGTGGCGGCGCTTTCGAACGGTCGGGAGAGCAGCCCCCAAAGCCAGCTCAACCCATCGGAAATCAGCGCCGTGTCATCTTCGGCACCGACGTTATTTCGCGCGGCGGCACCCGCGTTCTGCGCAACAAGGCTTTCGGTAGAATCGAATACAAACACCTCGATCCCGCTGCGCAAATCAAGCCGGCCAAGGCTTGCATCCACATCTATCGCGTCGCTCAGGCTGTCAGGCGTACCCGCCCTTGCCAACTGCGCCTCAAAAACGTCAGCGATCAGTTCAGCTTCCGAAACCAGTGACGCACCACGCTGCACGGCCAGGCTATCGCGAGAAGAGTTAAGATAAAGAATACCGGCGGCCAAAACATTCAACGCAATCAAGTTAAATGTGATGATCTTGCGCGTCAGCGGCGACGCACGCAGAGAGAATAGCCCCCGCCGCGCGCGTTTGCTGCGCAATTCATCTGTCGCGGTTTTGTCCGGAGCGACCCAATCGTCGCCCAATACAACATCACCGTCCCGATAAGGTGTGGTCATGTCTCGCACAAAATTCCTTTCGACAATGGCCATGGCTCAGGTCACTCTTCGTTGTATCTGTAGCCGATGCCATAGAGTGTTTCGATCGCGGAAAACTCGTCATCCGCAGTCCGCATCTTTTTGCGCAACCGTTTGATATGGCTATCGATTGTACGGTCGTCGACGTAAACTTGATCATCATATGCCACGTCCATCAACTGGTCACGTGACTTCACAAAGCCGGGGCGCTGTGCAAGCGCTTGCAGCAGCAGAAATTCTGTCACCGTCAGGGATACGTCCTTACCCTTCCAGCTTACTGCATGGCGCAACGGATCCATGCGCAAATCACCACGTTCGATCACTTTGGTTTCTTCGGTGTCGCCGACCTCATTGGTTTCCACCGCATCCTGACGGCGCAACAGCGCACGGATACGTTCAACCAAAAGCCGCTGACTAAAGGGTTTTTTCACGTAGTCGTCAGCCCCCATCCGCAGGCCGAGCACTTCATCAATCTCGTCATCTTTGGATGTCAGAAAGATCACGGGCATCGCGGTTTTCTGGCGAAGCCTTTGCAGCAAATCCATGCCATCCATGCGAGGCATCTTGATGTCCAACACCGCCATGTCGGGCAGCTTTTTGTTGAACGCATCCAACGCGGCTTGCCCGTCATTATATGTCTCGACTTCGAAACCTTCGGCTTCCAACGTCATTGAAACCGACGTCAGGATATTCCTGTCGTCATCCACCAATGCAATTTTAGACATTGCCTGTTCCTTTTATATGCTGCTCAACTGCCATAATATTTTTTCTTTCATTGATCATCAATTTACGCGGCCGAATCAATCGGAAACTGCGAATCGCTCCTCATCTTGGCCATAATCACGCCATAATTTGCTAATGAATGGCTAAATTGCCGCACATATGGGATGCAGACGCCACGTTATCCCATAGCACTTTACGTTCAATTAACGACAGTTTCCGCAAACAGTTACATGGTGGCGCTAACTGCGACTAACCTACCTGTTCATACTGTAAATCAACGTGCTAAGAGGCGGACACGACCCCTTGGGTCGAGCCATTTGTGCAAGAATTGGCACCTTTTCTCGGTGCAGCTACAGGAGACATCACATGACGTTAGGCCGCGTAAATCCGCAATTCCGCCTCGAAGACCAAGGCATAAGCGGGCTTGGTGATGTCTATTACAACATGATCGAACCCGCGTTGGTCGAAGCCGCGCTGAAACGGGAAGAGGGCACGTTAGGCAAGGGCGGCGCGTTTCTTGTGACGACGGGCAAATTCACCGGACGCTCCCCCAAGGATAAACATGTCGTAAAAACCGCCAGCGTTGCCGATAAAATCTGGTGGGAAAACAACGCCGAGATGTCGCCTGAAGGCTTTGATGCGCTTCACAAGGACATGTTGGCGCACATGCAGGGGCGTGATTACTTCGTCCAGGATCTGGTCGGTGGGGCCGATCCGAAACACGCGATCAACGTGCGTATGGTGACCGAGCTGGCTTGGCACGGTCTGTTCATTCGCCACATGCTGCGCCGCCCCGAGCGCGACGCGCTGGATGATTTCATCGCGGACTTCACCGTGATCAACTGCCCGAGCTTTTCGGCTGATCCAGCCAAACACGACTGCCGCTCGGAAACCGTCATTGCGATGAACTTCGACAAAAAGATGATCTTGATCGGCGGAACAGAATACGCAGGTGAGAACAAGAAATCTGTATTCACCCTGTTGAACTACCTGTTGCCGGAAAAAGGGATCATGCCGATGCACTGCTCGGCCAACCATGCTACCGGCAATCCCGTTGATACCGCTGTATTCTTCGGTCTGTCAGGTACAGGAAAGACCACGCTATCCGCCGATCCGGGCCGCACATTGATTGGTGACGATGAACACGGCTGGTCGGATAACGGGACATTCAATTTCGAAGGTGGCTGCTACGCCAAGACGATCAACCTCAGCCGAGAGGCAGAGCCCGAGATTTACGCCACCACCGAAAAATTCGGCACCGTGATCGAGAACATGATCTTTGATGAAGACACCAAAGAGCTTGATTTCGACGATGACAGCCTCACCGCTAACATGCGTTGCGCTTACCCGCTTCACTACATTTCTAACGCCTCGGCGAAAGCGACGGGTGGGCACCCCAAGAATATCATCATGCTAACCTGTGATGCGTTCGGTGTTCTTCCCCCTATCGCGCGCTTGACCCCGGCGCAGGCCATGTACCACTTCCTGTCTGGCTTCACCTCCAAGGTTGCCGGTACCGAACGTGGTGTGACTGAACCCGAGCCTACATTCTCGACCTGCTTTGGTGCGCCCTTCATGCCGCGTCGCCCCGAAGTCTACGGGAACCTTCTTCGCGAGAAGATCGCGGCGCATGGCGCAACCTGCTGGCTGGTAAACACTGGCTGGACTGGGGGCGCTTATGGCACAGGCAGCCGCATGCCGATCAAAGCAACGCGCGCGCTGCTGACCGCAGCATTGGAAGGGTCGCTCGCCGGGGTAGAGTACCGCAAAGATCCAAACTTCGGCTTTGACGTTCCCGTGGCGGTTACGGGTGTTGCTGACATCCTGCTGGATCCACGCCGGACATGGGACAACCCTGAATCCTACGATCGTCAGGCTGACAAGCTGGTCAAGATGTTTGCAGAAAACTTCGAACAATACCTCCCTTATATTGATGACGACGTGAAAGCGGCCGCCATCGGCTAAAGCTTACTAGAGCCGCGCCAATGCGCGGCTCTTTTTCCATGCGCAGACTATGCTGCTTTCGAAGCTCGGTCCGAGAGCGGCATATCCAGAATAAAGCGCAAATCATCGCGCCCCATATAGGCCATGAACCCCTCGACCGGCGCATCCATTCCGTTGATGAACCACCGCAACGTGCCTGGCTCCGTATGCATATAGCCGTGCCGCGCTGGAAAGCCCTTATACACGACCGAGTTGGTCATAAACGCGATGACATGGTCAGGATCCCAATGTTGCATCGCCTGCCAGAATGCATAGCGCCCCAGCACAGAAGATAGACCTGCGTTTCTGAACTCTCGCGGCGTTGTGCCCACCCAGAACTCCCCATGATAGCACACGTCGCCAGCGATGCGCTGCGCACCCGGCCCCGCGCGATACCGTGATCGGAGAAAATCGATGTCAACGCCGGGCGGCGGAAACTCGATAAATGAACGACGAAGATATTCGGCTAGCTTGGCTCCTTTCAAATCCAGCATTCGCATTGCCTGCGTATGCATAACATCGCCTTTGGCATTTCGGCCGACAACCCAAAAGGCATTGGTTTCGTTCAGGTCGTGCGTTTCAGGGTCAAACGGCAGCCCTAGCAAGTGATCCGGACGCGCGTCCTGCAATATCGTCTTATACTCAGCAAAATCATAACCGACCGTTAATGTGATCCCGGCCTCCTGCAAAAGTGCGGAACTGCTGGCGATAAACCGTTCGCCGTCTTGAAAACTCAACAACGTCATACTGAACTCTCCTTTGATGCAAGCTGGTCAAAGGGTAGCTTATTTATCGGGAATTTTCTTCGATTTTTCGGTAACCGGCTAGAAGCCGACGATTGCATCCTCGGGCATGCCAACCATCACGTCTTGATCCAACCCAGAGATGGTGACGTGACGTGATCTATCTACCGCGGATATCAAAGAAAAGCTTCCGTCAGGGAAACGGCTCGCCATCAAAAGTCGTTTATAGGCCAATGGGATAAGCTCGCCGCCTGCCGTGTTTCTCGGCATTTGCGTTACAACCTCGTCAAGGCGGACCCCGCCATTCGCCTGAACCTCCCGAAAGGGGAAATCCAGCATCGCCTCAAACTCGGGACCGCCCGGAAAATTGCCGAGAGGGCGGCCAATACTGCTGCGCGCATTCTCCCAACCCCACCAACTTGTGTAAAATGATTCTTGTCCGACTTCGATACAGATCCAACCACTGGGTGAGTCGCGATACACTAGGACATAGGGGCGAATTTGTTGAAAATTCTCATGTTCCAACCGGCCCTCGCTCTGCACCCAGGCCGAGAATGCCTCCTTGATCATTTCAGATTCACCATCCCAAATCTGGGTAAGTGGCCGTTGTTGCTGATAAAAATTCCATCCGTTGGGTGTTTCGTGGGACAGCCGTAAAAGCCCACCCGTGCTCCGCGTGTTGCCCTTGATCCAGACCTTGCCCCGCGCGAGAAACTCACGCGCTTCTGGCAATGCTTCTTCACCACGCTGTGTTAATTTGTACCGGCGCTCATCAACCTCAAACATCGGAGCCCCCAAGAACTCCTCAATTTGGGCAATATGGCGCCGAACCGTCTGCCGCGTACTTCCCAACAAGCGCACAGCTTGACTAAGGTTCAACGTATCCGCGAGGACGGTAAAAGATCTAACCATTTCATATAGTAACGGCGGAATTCGGTCCGCGTCAAAATCAACTGGCTTTGGGCTGTCGACAGTGTTCATTCGTCACCAATGGTAAATTAATCATACATTGAGGCATTATTCATAATACACCCTTGGCCACTTTGTAACCACAAATTGAATAAATCTATCCAATTGAACGGAAAGAGTGATTTGGGGATGACTAGTTCAACAACAACCGGAGGTAATTAATATGTCGCATCCAGTGGACATCCACGTCGGCAAAAAACTTAAACAGATCCGTACGCTGCGTCGGCTTTCCCAAACTGATGTGGCCAAGCGGTTAAACCTGTCGTTCCAGCAAATCCAGAAATACGAAATCGGGTCAAACCGGGTCGCGGCAAGCCGCCTGTTTGAACTGTCCCAGATTTTAGACGTAACGCCCGCATATTTCTTTGAAGGTCTGCATGACAACACGAATGATGCGCCCAAAGCCGACCCGAGCATCGAGATTGTCAGCGCCTTGGCCGCAATAAACGATGACGCGCTCAAAACACGTATTGTGACGTTTATCGAAGATGTGTCTGGGCTGACGGTCGCGCGTCAGGGCTAAGCCTTAACCAAACACCCCTCGGCGCACCAAGTTTGCGCCTGCAATCAATAGGATGACCAGCGTCGCTTTCTTAAAGGACGCTTGGTCAATCTTATCCATGACTTTGCTGCCAAGCCACATACCGGTTAGCGACGGCAAGATCATGACGGCGGAAAAGGGCACGGTTTCAGCGCGAAGCACGCCAGATCCGAAGTGTGAAAACAACAATAGCACCGCGCCGAGTCCGTAGATGACACCCTGAACCCGCATTTGGTCGTGCTTGGGCGTGCCCAATGCGGTCAGGTAGGCGACGGTAGGCGGCCCCCAAACGGCCGATACGCCACCGACCGCCCCGGCGAAGGCACCTATAAATGCTTCTAGTTTTGTAGATCGGTGCGACAGGGTGAAGCTATGCCCCGTGACCTGCCACAGCGCGAACAATGTGATCGGAACACCAATCACCAGCAGCATCGTATCGGCGGCGAGAAAACGCACGGTCTGCGCTGACAAGCTAAGCGCTATGCCGCCCGCGATCAGAAAAACCTTAAACATTTTGATGGAGTCCCAAGCCGCGGCCACCCCCTGCCTTAGTGCCTGAAACATATTGGTAATTACAGTCGGGAAGATCAGCCCAGCAAGGGCAAGCTCAGGCGACAAGAACATCGTTAGCCCTGAGATTAGCACCAGCGGCATCGCGAACCCCACGACGCCCTTAATGAATCCCGCCACAAGGCCAATTCCAAAGGCGAGCGCCCATTCTGACGGCGTCAATAAACTGAAAAACATGTCCATACCGCACGTCATATCAAGATTGCGGCGGAGCGCACGCGAAATCCTCAGCGTAATTTTAAACCAAATTGACGCAGCAAAACGTATCTTTATTGTGCTGCACCTGCGAAAAGGTTATGCCGTGCTTAACCAAACAAGGGAGCTTACAGATGGCACATGATGGACAAGACGTGATTTCTGGCGCGAACATCGTGATCGATGACCTGCTCGCAACCACCAGATCAACGCTGGCCCCGGTAGACCGCCTTTTAGAAGCCGCTAAATCCGCGGTTCGTGCGACCGTTTCTCAAGACGGGAAAGTGTCGAATGCACTGGTCGAAGAAAACCAAACCGCCGCACATGGTCTTGCGTGGCTTGCAACCTACGCCCAATCGCTTCACCAGATGCAGCTATGGGCAGAGAAGCTCGACGCAGATGGCAAGTTTTCAGAAACAGAACAGCTGATCCATCAAATCGCATTCGGCGAATACCTGTGCCAGATTTCCGGCGGCATTCAGATGAACCAAGGGGAAATTCTGCGCTTGCACGATCTTGGCGTCTCTACCACAGATCAAAACGCGTTTTCCAATGCTGGCATCACGACACTGCAGCAACGAGGCAATTCGCAGGCTGCACGCACGCGCCTTGTCGAACTCATGCAAGAGCAAAGCGCCAACATCACCGTCGGGCGGTCCGGCCTTGACGAAGAGCTGGAGATGATCCGCGAACAGTTCCGTCGTTACGCTGTTGAAAAAGTTGAACCATTTGCCCACGAATGGCACCTGAAGGACGAGCTGATCCCGATTGAAGTCATCAATGAATTGGCAGAAATGGGCGTTTTTGGTCTGACGATCCCAGAAGAATTTGGAGGCTTTGGGCTGTCCAAAGCCTCTATGTGCGTCGTTTCGGAAGAGCTGTCGCGCGGCTATATCGGCGTGGGCTCGCTCGGCACGCGGTCTGAAATCGCGGCCGAACTGATCATCGCCGGCGGGACGGACGCCCAAAAAGAAAAATGGCTCCCGCGGATCGCTAGCGCCGAGACCTTGCCCACAGCCGTCTTCACGGAACCGAACACCGGCTCTGACCTTGGTTCTTTGCGCACGCGCGCTGTGAAAGATGGCGACGATTATAAGATAACTGGCAATAAAACCTGGATCACGCACGCGGCCCGGACCCATGTGATGACGCTGCTGGCGCGCACGGATCCGCAGACGTCGAACTACAAGGGCCTGTCGATGTTCTTGGCCGAGAAAACGACGGGCGACGACGCGAACCCTTTCCCTTCCGAAGGCATGACCGGCGGCGAGATCGAAGTGCTCGGCTATCGCGGCATGAAGGAATACGAGCTCGGTTTCGACGGCTTCCACGTCAAAGGTGAAAACCTGTTGGGCGGCGAAGAGGGCAAAGGCTTCAAACAGTTGATGGAAACCTTTGAAAGCGCGCGCATCCAGACAGCCGCGCGTGCCATCGGGGTCGCGCAGTCCGCGCTCGACATTTCGATGCAATACGCAATTGATCGCAAGCAGTTCGGCAAGTCTCTCATCAACTTCCCTCGCGTGTCGTCCAAACTGGCGATGATGGCGGTCGAAATCATGATCGCCCGCCAGCTCACCTATTTCTCGGCGTTCGAAAAAGACGAAGGCCGGCGCTGTGATGTCGAAGCGGGCATGGCCAAACTGCTCGGCGCACGGGTCGCTTGGGCCGCAGCTGACAATGGCTTGCAGATCCATGGCGGCAACGGTTTTGCACTCGAGTACAAAATCAGCCGTGTCCTATGTGACGCACGTATCCTCAACATTTTCGAAGGCGCGGCAGAGATTCAGGCGCAGGTCATCTCGCGCCGTTTGCTCGGATGAAGTTCGGGCAGCCTGACGCGTGAAATCGTCGGGCTGCCTATCCGGACCCCATGATCAAGCTGACCTCCCTTTTTCTGGCCATAGCCCTGACAACCCAGTGCAGTCAGGACGAAACTCTGCGGGCGTATGGCGCCGCCGATCGCCTATGGCGCTTGCAAGAACTAAACGGGGTCCCGTTCTCAGCAAACACACAGATGTCCTTTCCAGAAAAGGAACAGGTTACCGTTCAAGGCCCCTGCAATCGGATGGCCGGCACCAACAAGCTGCCCTACCCCTGGTTTTCCTTCACGCTCATATCCTCCACCAAAATGGCATGTCCTGATCTCGGCCAAGAAAACATCGTTATCGACGCGCTCAACAACGCCACCCTCGTCGAGATTCTGAATGACGTCATGATTCTGTCTAACACCGAGAACCTTAATATGGTGTTTCGCGCCGTCGACTAAATGCCTCGACGTAGCGCGCGCGCGCCTCGGGTAGGGGCTTGTCCCCTAGATCGCGCGCCAGATGCCGCTCTAGGAAATATCCCGTGGTTTTGAACGCCAGCGCAATATCCGCATCGCTTGCATCCCCTTCCCCACGTAAAACGGGCGACAATGGCAGCATTTTATCAACCCACTCCCCCGCCCCTTCTCGGGTCACGGCACGCCCCGTTTTCGGAGATACAAAGACCAGCCCGCTGGTCCGTCCGGTCACCGCACAGGCGCTCAGATCAAGCCCATAGCCAAGCTCGTCTAACAGGCTGATTTCCCATTGAAGATAGGCCAACGGCCACAGGTCCCCCTGCCCCAATAGATCCAGAAGCGCTTCAGTTCGACGATATAATGGCGGATGCGCTTCGCGTTCGGGCAATGCAAAGGCAAGCAGCCCCGTCACCGCATTCAACCCCGCAAGGCTCAGCCGATCATGCATTGCCAATGCGGCGCGGCTGCGGACGGGCTCTACAGTAAACGCGCCGATATGATCCTCAAGCCGCGCGCGCCATGCGATGTCTAACTGCGCGCCCGGTTGGAGAATTGGGGCAATCTTGCGACTGGTACCGCCGCGCACGATCCCGGCGTGGCGGCCGCGCTCGGGGGTGAACACCTCGATGATGGCCGATGTCTCACCATGGCGGCGCGCGCTTAGCAAAATGCCTTGATCGCGCCATTCCATCAGCTCAACCCGTCCTCATGCAGCAGATGCCGACCCTGCCTGTCTTCCACCTCGATCACCCAGAGGTCTGGATCAAAACTGCGCTGTCGGCTGATCGACGCATCAACCTCCTGCTCCTGTCCACTTGTCATTTCGACCCAGGTCCGCTCACCACTGATCAAATCGAAACTTTTCTGAAAAAGCTGTGCATTTCCATCGAGCGTTGCAAGCTTCACCAGAACAGCGCCGCCGGTGTCATCCCCATGCGCGACCACGAACGCAGGAATATCATAGACCCGCAGCCGCGCCAGATAGGCATCGACCCAGAACCGCGCGGTCAGCCGGGCCATGACAGCCCCGTCGTTCCAAATGGTGTAAAATCCTCCCCGAAGGGTCGGGCCGCACCAGATCTAGACATTGCCGTCTTTGAACTCCAGCCCCATCTCGGAGTAGCGCTCCGCCTCGTCCAGCCAGTTCGGGCGCACTTTGACCTGCAAAAACAGATGCACTTTCCGCCCCAGAAACTCTTCAAGCTCCTCGCGAGAGGCTTTGCTGACCGCCTTGATCGTCTCGCCCTTGCTGCCAAGCACGATCCCCTTGTGACCGTCGCGCACCACATAGATCAACTGATCCACCCGGGCAGAGCCGTCTTTACGCTCTTCCCAGTTTTCCGTCTCGACCGTCAGCTGATAGGGCAGCTCCTGATGCAGACGCAGGGTCAGTTTCTCACGGGTCATTTCGGCGGCGATCATGCGCATGGGCAGATCGGCGATCTGGTCTTCGGGATAGAGCCACGGCCCCTCGGGCAATTCGCCCGCCAGCCATTGGCGCAACGTATCCACACCATGCCCCCGCTCGGCCGAAATCATGAATGTTTCGGCAAAATCATAGCGGTCGTTCATCTCTTTGCTCAGCCCCAACAGGACCGGAGCTTCGACACGGTCGATCTTGTTGATTGCAAGCGCGACCTTGCGCCCCTGACCAATGTCAGCGAGGCCCTCCAGGATACGTTCGACCCCTTCGGTGATCCCGCGGTTGGCCTCGATCAGCAGAATGACAACATCCGCATCGGCAGCGCCCCCCCAAGCCGCGGCCACCATGGCACGGTCCAGACGGCGACGGGGCTGGAACAGACCGGGCGTATCCACGAACACAAGCTGGCTTTCCCCTTCCATCGCGACCCCACGAATACGGGCGCGTGTGGTCTGCACCTTATGGGTCACGATCGACACTTTCGCGCCGACCATGCGGTTCAGCAACGTCGATTTGCCCGCGTTGGGCTCGCCGATCAGGGCGATAAATCCGGCGCGCGTGGTCATGAGGGTCTCTCCAATTGGGCCAAGAGCGTCTTGGCAGCGGCCTGTTCGGCCTGACGTTTCGATGGGGCGGACGCGACGGCGCTGGCCCCGTTTTCAATTCGGGCGGTGATGGTAAACACCGGGGCGTGGTCTGGCCCCTGCCGGTCGGTCTGAACATAGGCGGGGGGCGGCAAGCCGCGCGCTTGCGCCCATTCTTGCAGCGCGGTCTTGGCGTCGCGGGCGTCTTGCTTGACCTGCATCACGCGGTCACCCCACAACCGCAGGATCAACGCTTTGGCCTCGTCAAATCCGCCATCCAGATAGACAGCAGCGATGATAGCCTCGATCGCGTCCCCCAACAACGCCTGCTTGCGGCGGCCGCCAGACAACATCTCTGACCGGCCAAGCTTCAGCACCGCGCCCATGTCGATCTCGCGCGCGACCTCCGCACAGGCTTCCTTGCGCACCAATGCGTTGAACCGCGGGGCCAGCTGCCCTTCGGTTGCGGCCGGGTCAAGTTTCAGCAGCGCTTCGGCCATCACCAGCCCCAGAACGCGATCCCCCAGAAACTCGAGCCGCTGGTTGTCGTCACGATTGGCCGACGACATAGAGGCATGGGTCACCGCGCGGTTCAACAGCTCCGGCTTGGCAAAGTGGTACCCGATGCGGCCTTCAAAGGCCCGGAGATCAGCATTTAACTTCACTTGATCGCCTTAAAGAAACGATCGCTGCGCCATGTCCAGAAGAACAACATCGACCGACCGGCCGAGCTGAACATGATCCGGTCCGCGCGGCCGATCAGGTTTTCGTACGGCACGAAACCGACGCCACCGGCCTGCTGTGCCAGACGGCTATCGGCAGAGTTGTCGCGGTTGTCGCCCATGAAAAAGTAATGCCCTTCTGGCACCGTGTAGACACCGGTATTGTCCGACGCCTGATTGCCAATGTTCAGGATCGCATGTTCGACCCCGTTAGGGAGCACTTCGATCTGACGGGATTTTTCACATACGCCACCGGCACCGACCGCACCGTTCTCGCAACGCGGACGCATGCCCTGCGGGCCTTGACGGTCCATCACCTCTTCGAAGACACCATCATCACGCCGTTCGACCGCCGTGCCATTGATGCTGACCACACCGTCGGTGATCTGAACCTTGTCCCCCGGCAAGCCGATCAGACGCTTGATGTAATCGCGACCAGACACGGGATGACGGAAGACCACCACATCGCCGCGCTCGGGCTCTGACCCGAACAAACGCGTGTTGTCGCCGTCGAACACACCGCAGACGTCTTTCGCGTCGACCTCAATGCCGAACCGCGGCATCATCACGCTGGGACAGGATGCGTAGGAATAGCCATAGGCCATTTTGTTCACGAACAGGAAATCCCCGATCAACAACGTCTCTTTCATCGACCCCGAAGGGATCCAGAAAGGCTGGAAAAACAGGGTCCGAAAGACCCCTGCGATCAACAGCGCATAGACGATTGTTTTGATGGTTTCGACAAAGGCGTTGCCGGTTTTCTCTTTGGCGGCCATTTTGGCGCTCCTGTTCATGCGTTCGAGCGTTACATGCGGGTGCCATTGACGCAAGTCAAGCAACCCTGCCCCCGATCCATCGACCGAATGGGCCATGATCTGCCGTTAGGTCTGAATACCTGCCTTGGGGCGGGCTTCGATGACGACAAAGGCCTGTGCCCAAGGGTGGTCATCTGTCAGCGTGACGTGAATGATCGCCTCGTGGCCGTCGGGTGTCATCTTGGCCAAACGCTCTGCCGCCCAGCCGGTGACCTCCATCACGGGCTGGCCGGTGCGCAGGTTGCTCACCGCCATATCGCGCCATGCGATCCCCATGCGCAGACCGGTGCCAAGCGCCTTTGAACATGCCTCTTTCGCGGCCCAGCGTTTGGCGTAGGTGCCCGCGACATCACGGCGACGTTCGGCCTTTAGCTGTTCGACCTCGGTGAACACGCGATTGCGGAAACGGTCGCCAAAGCGGTCCAGCGTGCCTTGAATCCGTTCGATATTCGCGAGGTCGGTGCCGATTCCCAAAATCATGCCGCGCCCTCAGCCCTTGCGGGCGTCATCCATCAGGCGGCGCATCTCGGCGATGGCGGGGCCGAGGCCCAGAAAGATCGCCTCGCCAATCAGAAAATGCCCGATGTTCAGCTCTTGCACCTCGGGGAAAGCTGCGACGGGGCTGACGGTATCATAGGTCAGGCCGTGGCCCGCGTGCACCTCAAGCCCCAGACTATGGGCGAATTTTGACATCTCTTCGAGCTTTTGCAGCTCCTTTTGTGCTTCCTCCCAATGCCCTTCGGCATAGGCGTCGCAATAGGCACCGGTGTGCAGTTCGATCACCTCTGCCCCGATGCGGTTCGCCGCCTCGATCTGGCGCTGATCGGCGGCGATGAAGATGCTGACGCGGCTGCCCGCTTCGCGCAGAGGAGCAATGAAATGCGCCAGCCGGTTTTCCTCGCGTGCGACTTCAAGCCCGCCTTCGGTTGTCCGCTCTTCGCGCTTTTCCGGCACGATGCAGACGGCATGGGGTTTGTGGCGTAGGGCGATGGCCTGCATCTCTTCCGTGGCGGCCATCTCGAAGTTGAGCGGCACGTTCAACACCTCTTGCAGCCCTTCGATATCCGCATCGGTGATGTGGCGTCGATCCTCGCGCAGGTGCGCGGTGATGCCATCAGCGCCTGCCTCTTGCGCGGCGCGGGCCGCGCGCAGCGGGTCCGGATAGGCACCGCCGCGCGCATTCCGCACAGTCGCCACGTGGTCAATATTTACGCCCAGCCGAAGCTTACCTTGTGCCGCCATGGTCTTTCCCCTCCAGAGCCGCCTGCTCTGCCTTGCGTTTCGCCTCGGCCTTGGCCGAGGCTTTCTTTTTCAACAAATCGAACTTGGCCTTGATCGCGCCCTTGCGCCGCTTTTGATAGGCCCGCAGCAAGGGCACGGCCAGATAATAGGCGATCGTGGCGCAGATCATGCCGGGCACGATGCCCCCGATCAGATACGGATAGAACACCTGATGCCAGAAGACCTCAAGCCCTGACCAATCCATGTCGCGGCTGGTAAAGATCGCCACAAAGTTGGCCAATAAATCGTGACCGGCGTCAAAGAATTTGCCCCCGAAGGACCGATGCTCCCCCGTCCGCATGTGGGACCCGAGAATCCAGTGCCCCATGGACAGCGATGACAACCCGATCGGGACATAGGTCAGCGGGTTGCCAAAAAACGTCCCCATCAATGCGGCCAGCAGATTGCCCCGCATGACACGCGATACCAGCGCCGCCACGATAAAATGCATGCCGTAGAAGGGCGTAAACGTGGTAAAAACACCGGCCCAGATGCCACGCGCAATGCGTTCGGGCGTATCGGGCAAGCGGCGCATCCGGTGTTTGACATAGTGAAACGCCCGCGTCCAACCACCCCGAGGCCACATGAATTCAGCCATCGCGCGCACTGTCGGCTTTGGGTCGCGGCGTTTGAAAATCAACAGTTCGTCCTTGGGTCAGTGCAGTCCGGGCGGATCATGCGTCTTTGGTACCTGCCTTGAACAAGTCGGGGTTCCGGTATCGGCTGATCTCGGCGACTTCGCTCTCGGCCTCCAACATCGGGATCAAAGAATGCAGATGCGCAATGTCTCGCAGCTCTACGTAGATCAACAACCGGTAAAAGTCAGGCTTGCGGTCCAAAAATTCCAGATCCGCGATATTGGCGGAGGATTGGCCGATGAGCGTACAAATCCGCCCCAGCACGCCCGCCCCATTGCCGATGGTCAGATCCAGTGTCGCCCCATAGATCGCGGGATGTGGCCCGTCGTGCCAACGCAGGTCCAGCCAGCGTTCGGGCTGGTCCTCGTAATGCGACAGACGCTCGCAATCGATGGTGTGGATTTTGACGCCCTGCCCGCGGAAGGTGATGCCGACAATGCGTTCCCCCGGCAGCGCCTGACAACAAGGCGACCGGTCAAAGGATTGCCCCGCTTCCAGCCCCACCACCGCGCGCTTGCGGTCGACATGTTCCCCGGGTTTGGGGCGCAGGTTGGGATAGACGGCCTGCACCACCTCTTGGCCCGTCAGTTCGGCAGAGCCAAGCTGCGCCAAAAGCTCCTCCGCGCTGGAGAGGCGCAGGTTGCGCGCCGCGGTGCGCAGCACTTTCTCCGTCGCCGATTTATTCATCTGCTCGAAGGCAGAGCGGGCAAGTTCGCGCCCAAGGCTGACAAAGCGCGCGCGATCCAGTTCACGCAGCGACCGACGGATCGCCGTCTTGGCCTTGCCCGTCGTTGCGATATCCAGCCATGTCGCCTGCGGTGTCTGACCTTGGGCGGTGATAATCTCGATCGACTGGCCGTTTTTCACCCGCGTCCACAAAGGCACGCGCATCCCGTCGATCTTGGCACCGACGCAGGCAGACCCGATTCGCGTGTGGATCGCATAGGCGAAATCAATCGGCGTCGCCCCACGCGGCAGCTTGACCACCTCGCCCTTGGGGGTAAAGCAGAACACCTGATCGGCGTACATCTCAAGCTTGACCGCCTCGAGGAAATCCTCGTGATCCTCCTCTGAATCGAGCTGCTCTGTCAGTTGCGCGACCCATTTGACCGGATCAACAGCAAAGGGGTTCCGCGACCGCACGCCGTCACGATAGGACCAATGCGCCGCCACACCGGATTCAGCGACATCATGCATCTGCCGCGTTCTGATCTGCACCTCGACCCGTTTGCCGTCACGGCCAGAGACGGTGGTATGGATCGACCGGTAACCGTTCGTCTTGGGCTGGCTGATATAATCCTTGAACCGGCCCGGCACGGCCCGCCAGCGCCGATGGATGGTGCCAAGCGCGCGATAGCATTCATCTTCCGAGGTGGTGATAACGCGGAAACCGTAAATATCCGATAAACGGGAAAAGGATTGCTGCTTTTCCTGCATCTTGCGCCAGATCGAATACGGTTTTTTCGCCCGCCCAAAGACTTCGGCCTCGATCCCGGCTTTCTCAAGCTCGTGCCGCATGTCACCGGTGATTCGCTGGATGACATCGCCCGTTTCGCGCTGAAGGGTGATAAAGCGCCGGATGATCGACTGCCGCCCTTCGGGGTTGAGCACGCGAAAGGCCAGATCCTCAAGCTCTTCGCGCATCCATTGCATGCCCATACGCCCCGCAAGAGGCGCATAGATATCCATCGTTTCACGAGCTTTCTGGATCTGCTTGTCAGGGCGCATCGACTTGATCGTGCGCATATTATGCAGCCGATCCGCCAACTTAACCAAAATAACCCGCAGATCTTTCGACATTGCCATGAACAGCTTGCGAAAGTTCTCGGCCTGTTTTGTCTCGTTGGAATTCAGTTGCAGGTTGGTCAGCTTGGTCACACCATCGACCAGTTCAGCGACATCATGTCCGAACTTTTCATCGACGCTGCTATAGGACGCTTTCGTGTCCTCGATCGTGTCGTGCAGCAATGCGGTGATGATGGTCGCGTCATCCAGCTGCTGTTCGGTCAAAATCGCCGCGACAGAGACCGGATGCGTGAAATAGGGCTCTCCGGAATGGCGGAACTGGCCCTCGTGCATCTGCTGGCCATATTCATAGGCCAGCCTGATCTGGTTTTCGTTCGTCTTAGGGTTATAGGCGCGCACAAGCGCGATAAGGTCGTCAGCCGTAATGTCGGCGGTATTCATACCTGTCCTGCCTATAAGCCCCGAAGGGCGCGGGCCTTAGCCCTGCCCTTGTGCCGCCATCAACTGCCGCAGCAGCATTTCTTCGGACATGCTGTCCTCTTCGGGCTTGTCTTGCTCAGCCCCCATAAGAAGCGCCATTGCGTCCTCTTCGGGTTCATCAACCTCAATCTGGTTCTGGTTGCTTTCGATCAGACGCTCGCGCAGCTCGTCGGCCGATTGGGTTTCATCCGCAATCTCGCGCAGGGACACGACAGGGTTTTTGTCGTTATCGCGATCAACAGTAACCGTAGAACCAGCCGCAATTTCACGCGCACGATGCGCGGCAAGCATGACAAGCTCGAACCGGTTTGGCACTTTATCTACACAATCTTCGACAGTGACGCGGGCCATGGGGATGCTCCAATCATGAATGCTGCAAGAAGCCGACTATTTAGAAGCCATCGGCGGAATTTACAAGGGCCTATTCCAGCGGCCATACCCCCTTTTTATCTGCCTCTGGCAGGTCATTCAACATCTCGCGAACGGTTTTGCCGATCAGGGGATGACGCCAGTCCGGCGCGATGTCCGCCAGCGGCACCAAGACAAAGGCACGATCCTGAAGCCGCGGGTGCGGCAGGATCAGCTGGTCAGGCGCTTTGGCCATTTGCTGTTCAAGCGGAATCTCCCGCCAATCGGTCTGGGTCTGTACATCCGGCAACACTACATCCCCCATCGCGATGAGATCCAGATCGACCGTCCGAGGGGCCCAACGGCTTTGCCGCTCGCGCCCAAGCTCTGCTTCGACGGCATGAAGAATAGCTATAACTTGATCCGGCTCCCCTTCCACCCTTATACTAGCGGTTGTATTTACGAAATTCGGACCTGACCCCACAGGAAACGCATAGGTTGAGTAAAACGGGCTAAGAGCGACAACCCGCACGCCCATACCAACCATAATATCAAGGGCCCGATGCAGAGTTTCCGCCGGCCCTCCCGCAACTGATGATTGATTGCTCCCGAGGGCGATCAGCGCGCACTTGCCGATTTCACCCCCCTTGGGGTCAGGGATGGCCAATGTCTTCACTTGCTGCCTCTCGAAAAAACCTTAGTTAGTATTGTATTCATAGTCGGAAACTAAATTTGAAACATTTCGTTTTATAGCGGCTCTACACGACGCAAATTTCCGAACGACGTGTATTAGGAAGGCACTTCATGTTCTACAAGGACGAACGGCTCGCTTTATTCATCGACGGCTCCAACCTTTACGCAGCTGCCAAGAACCTGGGTTTTGACATTGATTACAAGCTACTGCGGCAGGAGTTCATGCGCCGCGGCAAACTGCTGCGTGCCTTTTACTACACCGCTTTGCTGGAAAATGACGAATACTCTCCCATACGCCCGCTGGTCGACTGGCTGAACTATAACGGGTTCTCCATGGTGACCAAACCGGCCAAGGAATACACCGACAGCATGGGCCGCCGGAAGGTCAAGGGAAACATGGATATCGAGCTTGCGGTCGACGCGATGGAGCTTGCGCCACATCTTGATCACATCGTGATCTTCTCCGGTGACGGCGATTTCCGCCCGTTGGTCGAAAGCCTTCAACGCCAGGGCGTGCGCGTCTCTGTTGTCAGCACGATCCGCAGCCAACCGCCCATGATCTCGGACGAGCTGCGCCGCCAAGTGGACAACTTTATCGAACTCGAAGACCTGCGCGACGTTATTGGCCGGCCTCCACGTGAAACATCTGACGAATAACCCGCGACGGCGCGCCTAAATCTCCGTATCCCTCATGCCCCCGTAAAACGTGCGCGCGCATTTGAAGCATCAGACTGTGCCGCCGCTGGTCTGGACGATGCGCCGCGCAACCCTTACCTATGGCCCATGCCCAAGGAGAGTGTGATGACCAAACCGCCTTTGACCCTGTATCTTGCCGCGCCACGCGGGTTCTGTGCGGGCGTCGACCGCGCGATCAAGATCGTCGAAATGGCCATCGAGAAATGGGGCGCACCGGTCTATGTGCGCCACGAGATCGTGCACAATAAATTCGTCGTCGACGGGCTGCGCGAACGGGGTGCGATCTTTGTCGAAGAACTGTCGGAATGCCCCGATGACCGGCCCGTAATTTTCTCGGCGCACGGCGTACCGAAAGCCGTTCCCGCCAAGGCCGAGGCACGCAATATGGTCTATGTAGACGCGACCTGCCCGCTTGTCTCCAAGGTGCATATCGAGGCGCAACGCCACGCCGACGCGGGGCTGCAGATGATCATGATCGGCCACGCGGGCCATCCCGAAACCATTGGCACCATGGGGCAGCTCCCCCCGGGCGAGGTTTTGCTGGTCGAAACGCCCGCCGATGTCGAAACCGTCAAGGTGCGCGACCCGAGCAAGCTGGCCTATGTCACACAGACAACGCTAAGCGTTGATGACACAGCCGAGATTGTCGCCGCCCTGAACAAACGTTTCCCGCAGATCATCGGGCCGCACAAAGAAGACATCTGCTACGCCACGACCAACCGTCAAGAAGCGGTGAAGGCAATGGCGCCGAAGTGTGATGCGATGCTCGTTGTGGGCGCGCCAAACTCATCGAACTCGCGCCGTCTGGTCGAGGTCGGATCGCGTGCGGGCTGCGATTACGCCCAACTGGTGCAGCGCGCGACGGACATCGACTGGCGCAGCCTCGAGGGGATCAAAAGCATCGGGATCACCGCCGGTGCCTCGGCCCCCGAACAACTTATCAACGAGGTCATTGACGCGTTCAAAGACCGATACGATGTGACCACCGAAATGGTCGAAACCGCGGTAGAGAATGTGGAATTCAAAGTCCCCCGTGTGCTGCGAGTACCCGCATGACCGGCATCCCCCGCGCGCCGCTTTGGCTTGGCCTTGCCGGGCTTACTCCCTTTATCTGGGGGGCCTTGACCGGGCTGGTTGATCCCTTGGCGAACTGGGGCGCGGCGACGTTCGGCGGCCGTTTTGTCGGGCCATATATCCAACTGTTCTACGGCACGGTTATTCTTTCCTTCATGTCCGGCGTGCTATGGGGATTCGCAACCAAGACCAGCGGGGCGAAGGCGACGGCCGGCTATATCCTCGCCGTGATCCCGGCGCTTTGGGCGTTCTTCATGACAAGCGGCGGCCCCGTGGGTGCGGGGCTGAACCTGATGTTCGGTTTTGCGGGTCTACTGGTCCTTGATGCCGCCTTCTGGCACTGGCGTCTTGCGCCGCGCTGGTGGCTAAAGCTGCGCACGCTTCTGACCGCCGTCGTGCTGGCGTGTCTGGCCGTGGGCGTCTTTCTGTAGCAGCGAAACTTGCGGGCGGGGCGTAGATTAGGCTGGACGCCCCCTCGCCAGACTGGATAAGGCAGCCCCATGACCAAGCTGATTGCATATACTGATGGTGCCTGTTCCGGCAATCCCGGCCCCGGTGGCTGGGGTGCCCTGATGCGGGCGATGGATGGCGACAACATCGTTAAGGAGCGCGAGTTGAAAGGCGGCGAACCCGCCACCACCAACAACCGGATGGAGCTGATGGCCGCCATCAGCGCGCTCGAAGCGCTAGCCCGCCCGACCGAGATCACAATCGTCACCGACAGCAACTATGTCAAAAATGGCATCACCGGCTGGATCTACGGCTGGAAGAAAAACGGCTGGAAGAATGCCGCTAAAAAGCCCGTCAAAAACGCGGAGCTTTGGCAGCGGCTGGATGCGGCAAATGCGCGGCATCAGGTCACCTGGGAATGGGTCAAAGGCCACGCGGGCCATCCCGAGAACGAGCGCGCGGATGAACTGGCGCGGGCGGGCATGGCCCCGTTCAAAACCAAATGAGCCTGATCACCCTGCTGGAATATGCCTCCGTTCTGGTCTTTGCGATTACGGGGGCGCTGGTCGCCAGCCGCGCCCAGCTTGACCTTGTAGGCTTCGCCTTTATCGCCTGTCTCACGGCCTTGGGCGGCGGCACACTGCGCGACCTGTTGCTGGATCGAAACCCGATTTTCTGGATTGCGAACCCCACCCATCTCGCCGTGGGCGTCACTGCCGCAATGGTGGTTTTCTTTACCGCGCATCTTCTCGAAAGCCGCTATCGCGCGCTGCTATGGCTCGATTCCGTGGCGCTCGCCGTGGCGGTTGCTGCGGGTACGGGCGTGGCGATCTCGCTTGATCAATCCGCTGTGGTCGTGGTGCTGATGGGGATGATCACCGGCTGCATGGGCGGGTTGATGCGCGATGTTGTCGTGGGGGAAGTGCCGCTTGTGCTGCAACAGGGTGAACTGTATGTGACCGCCGCTTTCGCCGGTGCTGCAACCGCTGTCATCATCCGTAGCATTCTGGGCGATGATGCGCTGGCGCTGTTTGCCGGTGCCTGTATGACGTGGATTTTGCGTGCCGGATCGCTGTATTTCGGATGGCACCTACCCGTGTACAAAAGCCGCCCGCCGCGGGTGTAACGTTACTTTCGACGCCAGTGAAACGGCACGATGATCAGCGCCCCGATAGAGGATGCGATGGCGTTCATACCGGCCGAATTAAACCCGAAGCCGAACATCAACCGCACGAAATAAAACAGGAAAGCGCCGCCAACGCAGATGATGATCGAGGCAAGATAGCCGTTGCGGGTAAAGCCTGACTTTTCGGCGAAAAAGCCGACAAGCCCCGCGATCACAACCGTGCCGATAAGCGTCGGAAGCATGATTTACCCTTTGCTTAGAACTGCGCCCGCAGCAATCTGCGCACCACGCTGGAACGTTTGCGCATCTTGCGCCGCTTTCCCCGCACGTTGCAAGCGGATCAGCTGAACCGCACCTTCCCCGCAACCGACGCGCAGAGTGTCATCCAGAACCTCGCCCGCTGCACCCTCGCCCTCGGCAAGCTTCGATGCCAGCACCTTCACCCGCGTGCCGCCCAGATCGAACCATGCACCAGGAAACGGCGACAGCCCCCTGATTTGCCGGTCCACCTCTGTTGCGGGGCGCGACCAATCGATGCGCGCCTCGGCCTTGTCAATTTTACTGGCATAGGTCACGCCCTCTTCGGGCTGCGGTTCCGGTTGCAGGTCAGGCAGTTGCCGAAGTGCTTCCACGATCAACTCTGCGCCCATGGCGCTTAGTCGGTCATGCAGTTCGATCGTCGTCTCGGTGGTGCGGATCGGCGTCGCGGCGCGCAACAGCACGGGCCCCGTGTCCAGCCCCGCCTCCATCTGCATGATGCACACACCCGTTTCAACGTCGCCCGCCATAATCGCCCGATGGATCGGCGCGGCACCCCGCCATCGGGGCAACAAACTAGCGTGGATATTCAGGCACCCGGATTTCGGCGCATCCAGAACGGCTTGGGGCAAAATGAGACCATAGGCGACAACAACAGCCACATCCGCGCCGAGCGCTGCAAACTCCGCCTGCGCTTCGGCGGTTTTCAACGAAACGGGGTGACGTACCAGTAACCCCAAAGCCTCTGCCCGTTGCTGAACCGGGCTGGGGCGGTCCTTTTTGCCTCGCCCCGCAGGGCGCGGCGGCTGGCAATAGACGGCGGCGATTTCGTGGCCGGCCAAGACCAACGCATCCAACACTGGCACTGAAAAATCAGGTGTTCCCATAAAGATAACACGCATCGAACACTTCCCTTCAAACAGTAGAGGCAGTCAGCCCTTGTACTTGCGCGCCTTGCGCAGCAGCATATCACGGCGCGTTTTACTCAGATTGTCGACAAACATTTTTCCGGCAAGATGGTCGATCTGATGCTGAACGCTGGTCGCCTCCAACCCGACGAAATCGCGCGTCACTGTCGCGCCCTGCTCGTCAAGATACTGCACTTTCACACCACGTGGACGCCGGATCTTGGCCGATATTCCGGGCAAATTCGGGCTCGCCTCTTCGTATTCATTCATGATCGCCGAAGCGTCGATGACGACCGGGTTTGCCAATCGAATCCGCTTGTCCCGTGCTTGCGAGGCATCGACAACGGCGACCTGCAGCGACACCCCGATCTGCGGCGCGGCTAGCCCGACCCCCGGCATCGCGTCCATCGTGTCGATCATGTCGTCCCAGAGCGCACGAATTTCATCATTGATTTCTGCCACTTGGGCGGCGGGCGTCCGCAAACAGGCGTGCGGCCACGGAAGAATGCGACGAACGGTCATTGGCTTTGCTCCTGCGCGACACGGTCATAAATGACGATGCCATCAAGGTGGTCATATTCATGCTGCACGATCACGGCCTCTGCGCCGGTAAACTTTCGTTCGTGGGTGCCATCAGCATCCGTCCACCGCAAGGTAACCTCTGTTGCGCGGGCAATATCCATCGGCACGCCGGGGATCGACAAACATCCCTCTTCGCCAATCGCGCGGGTGTCAGACAGGCTGACAATCTGCGGATTGATACAGGCGACAGGTGTCGGGGTGCCTTCCTTCCATCCCGCATCGAAAACGAAAATACGCTCGGTCCGGCCAACCTGCGGGGCCGCCAACCCGCGACCGGGCGCGGCATACATCGTCTCGAACATATCAGCGATCAGCTGGTCGATCTCGGGCGTGCGCGTGGCGACGGGCGCGCACACAGCTGTCAGCCGCGCGTCAGGCCAAGTCACGATGTCCAACACGCTCATCCGCGCGCCAGTTCGCGTTTCAGCTTGGTCATTTTGCGCGTGATCATCTGGCGCTTCATCGGTTTGAGATAATCGATAAAAAGCTTGCCATCCAGATGGTCGATCTCGTGCTGCACGCAGGTCGCCCATAGTTTTGTAAAGGTCTCGGTCTGCTCGTTCCCGTCGATATCGATCCAGCGCACGTCCACATCTGCGGGGCGCGTCACATCGGCAAACTGCTCGGGGATCGACAAACACCCTTCTTCATAGGTGTTCAGCGCGTCCGAGGCGGCGATGATTTCGGGGTTGAACATCACCAGCGGTCGCGGCGTCTCCCCCTCTTCCTTTACGCAATCCATGACGATCAAGCGGTGCATCACCCCGATCTGGGGGGCCGCAAGACCGATCCCCGGTGCGTCATACATCGTGGCGAGCATATCATCAGCCAAGCTGCGCAACTCGTCCGTCATATCGGTCACGGGGGCGCATGGCTTTTTCAGCCGCGGGTCAGGGTGTAGTAAAATATTGCGTATCATTTGGTTGATTTAGGCCAACACCTGCGCCGCTGCAACCTCGGGGCTTGCGGTCTGGTCGATTAGGTTTAGCGTGTCGGCCAAATCTGACAGGAGAACCCCATGAGCTTTGACGAAATCATCGACCGGCGTGGCACCCATTGCGCGAAATGGGACAAGATGGAGCCGATCTACGGTGTCCCCGCGGATACCGGCATTGCCATGTGGGTTGCGGATATGGATTTCCGCCCGCCTCAAGCGGTTCAAACCGCGCTGCAAGATATGTTGGACCATGGCGTCTATGGCTACTTCGGCGATGACAGCAAATATCTGGGTGCCATCCAATGGTGGATGGAGCATCGACACGGCTGGAAAGTCGCACCCGAGTGGATTTTCACCACGCACGGCCTGGTTAACGGAACCGCGATGTGTGTCGACGCCTTCACCAAGGCCGGGGACGGAGTTGTCCTGTTCACACCGGTTTACCACGCCTTTGCGCGTGTGATCTCCGCCGCAGGGCGGCAGGTGGTCGAATGCGAAATGGCGATAGAAGGCGGCCAGTATACGCTCGATTTCGATGCCTATGATGCGCAAATGACTGGCAACGAGACGATGCTGGTGTTCTGTTCCCCCCATAACCCGGGCGGGCGTGTTTGGTCGAGGTCAGAGTTGGAGCAGGTCGCAGCCTTTGCCAAACGCCATGACCTTGTCCTCGTCTCGGACGAGATTCACCATGATCTGGTGATGCCTGGTCATACGCATATCCCAATGGCCCTGATCGATGGCGTGGCTGATCGCTTGGTCATGATGACCGCAACGACCAAAACCTTTAACATTGCCGGTTCCCACTCCGGCAACGTGATCATCCCCGATCCGAAGCTCCGCGAAACCTTTGCGGCACGCATTGCAGCGATGGGGCTTTCGCCAAACTCCTTCGGTCTGTTTATGGCGACCGCAGCCTATTCGCCGGAAGGGGCCGCATGGGTTGATGATCTGGTCAGCTATCTGGACGGCAACCGGCAGATCTTTGACGCTGCGATAAAGGACATTCCCGGGCTGCAATCCATGTCGCTTCAATCAACCTACCTTGCTTGGGTCGATTTCAGCGGAACCGGAATGGACAGATCAGAGTTCACCCAACGGGTCGAAAACTCCGCTAGGATCGCTGCAAACCACGGGCCAACTTTTGGCAAGGGCGGGGAAAGCTTCCTGCGGTTCAACATCGCCACCCCGCGCGCCCGGGTAGAAGAAGCCTGCAACCGTCTGCGCGAGGCGTTCAAAGACCTGCAATAAAATCAATGCGGTGCGTCGACGGTGATCAAGCCCGCCGGCGCATCTGCAGCCCGTTCGAAATCCAGCGCCGCAGATTTCGCGACACGGGTCGCGCGTTTGAAATCAAACAACATTTCGCCGCCTTCTTGCTCTACCGCGACGATCAAACATTGAAACAGATGCGCCGCGCCATCGAATAAATCGACCCGACCGCGCAACTGCGGTGCCGTCTGCGCATCAAGCGAGAAGCCAGTGTCCCAATAACGCAGGACCTTATGTTCGACCCCGTCCGCGTGTACCCGCAAACGCGACGATTTTCGCAGGCTATCCACCCGTGCGGCATCCAGCCCGGCCTGGATGTCTTTCGGCAATATGGCTTCCACAGCTTCCTCCCTCCAAAGGCTTCCAACATGAAGCGTGACGTGCTGGGATTCAAAATCAAGTGCGCCCCAAGAATTTATTCGACGTGCATCAACGCAGCCCCCCTGTGCGTCGCGTGCTATGGCCTTTCGCCCGTCTGAACTTACCTTGAACACAAACAAGTAAAGGAGTGGTGTATGGGACTGCTGGTCGACGGAGAATGGCGCGATAAATGGTACGATACGGAGTCTACCGGAGGTAAGTTTGAACGCTCCACCTCCAAATTTCGCAACTGGGTCACAGCGGACGGCAGCGCGGGCCCGTCAGGAAAATCAGGCTTTCAGGCACAATCAGGGCGGTATCACCTCTACGTCAGCTATGCCTGCCCTTGGGCACATCGCGCACTGATTTTCCGCGCGCTGAAAGACCTTACCGACCATATCAGCGTGTCGGTCGTACACCCCGATATGATGGAAGACGGCTGGACTTTCGCAACAGATTTCCAAGGCGCGACCGGAGACACCCTCTTTGGCAGTGACTTTTTGCGTGACATTTATATCAAAGCCGATCCAAATTTCACAGGCCGCGTCACGGTGCCTGTGCTTTGGGACAAGGCGCAGAACACGATCGTATCGAACGAATCGGCCGAGATCATTCGCATGTTCAACAGTGCGTTTAATGAAATCACCGGCAATACTGATGATTATTGGCCGACTGACCTGCGCGAACAAATCGCCGACATCAACGAACGCGTTTACGAGACCGTTAACAATGGCGTCTACAAAGCCGGGTTCGCGACGTCTCAAGACGCTTATGACGACGCGGTCCATCCGCTTTTTGACAGTTTGACGTGGCTCGAGAGCATCCTCGAAAACAACCGGTTCCTCGCCGGCGACAAGTTGACCGAGGCCGACTGGCGGCTGTTCACGACCCTCGCGCGCTTTGACCTCGTGTATCACACCCATTTCAAGTGCAACCATAAGCGCCTTATCGATTACCCGAACCTTTGGGCCTATACGCGGCAACTCTATCAACACGCTGATATCGCCGAGACCGTGCATTTTGATCACATTGTTCGGCACTACCATTTCAGTCAGACCACGGTGAACCCGCATCAGATCATCCCGATTAACCCGACGGTCGATTTCACCGCCCCACATGGGCGCGATTAGGGACAGGGGCGTTAGGCCACCAGCGTTTCTGCCTTCTTCAAATCGACAGAGACCAGCTGGCTGACGCCCTGTTCCGCCATGGTGACGCCGAACAGCCAATCCATTCGCGCCATTGTGACTGCATGGTGCGTGATGATCAAAAAGCGCGTGTCAGTCTGTCGGCACATCTCGTCCAACAGGTCACAAAAGCGCGTCACATTCGCATCATCCAAAGGCGCGTCAACCTCGTCCAACACACAAATTGGCGCCGGGTTCGCAAGGAACACTGCAAAAATCAGCGCCATCGCGGTCAAGGTCTGTTCGCCCCCCGACAATAGGCTAAGCGTGCTAAGCTTTTTGCCCGGCGGCTGGCACATAATCTCCAACCCCGCCTCCAGAGGATCGTCCGATTCTACCATCACAAGGTTGGCCTCACCACCGTTAAAAAGATGTTTAAACAGCATAGAGAAATTGCTGTTCACCTCTTCGAATGCGGTCAGCAAGCGTTCACGGCCTTCTTTATTCAGGCTCGCGATACCGCTGCGCAATGTCCGGATCGCCTCGGTCAAATCCGACTTTTCGCCAACCAAAGTGTCGTGTTCCGCCCGAACCTCTTTCGCGTCTTCCTCGGCACGCAAGTTCACAGCACCCAAGGCTTCGCGCTGTCCTTTCAAACGGCTCAGCTGGTTTTCAAGAACCTCGACATCTGACATCTCATCTGCATTGATCTCAAGTGTTTCTGCCAGCGCTTCGGGGGTCGTGTCACGTTCTTCATCAATGCGCTCTGCGGCAAGGGTTACCGTTTCCTTCGCCGCATCTGCGCGCGCCTCCGCCCGCGCCCGCGCCTCGCGCGCCTCCGACGCCAAGCGCTCTGCGTCACGCTCAGCCAATGTCGTATCGCGCAAATCAGCTTCCCCGGTAGACAACTGTGCGCTGGCCGCCTGCTTGCGGGTCTCTGCCGCAGAAATTGCGCCCGTCAACTCTTCACGTTTCGCCGCGATTTCCCCGGGGGCAGAGCTCGCTTCGGTCAACTCTCTTTCAGACGCTTCTTTACGTTCAAGAAGCTCGGCGCTGCGTTTACCCGCCGTGTCCAGGCGGTTCCGCCAGCCGCCCAACTCCTTGGCGACATCCTGGGCACGTCTCTCGCGCGCGGTGCCCTCGCGACGCAGTTCGTCCAGCGCAGAACGCCTCGTCATCATCGCAATGCGCGCGCCTTCAACGGTCTGTCGCAACATCTCCACATCGGCGCGGGCACTTGATACGTCGTCAAGCGCGGCAAGCGCATTCTCTGCCTCCGTCACCAAACGTCGACCCTCGATCGCCTCTTCCTCGTGGCGGGCGACGGCCAATCCCAAACTGTCCAACCGGCTCTCCGCCAAGTTCCGATCCGCCTCAGCCCGGCTTAGGGCCCGTCCTGCATCCGCAACAGCACGGTCTGCATCGCGCCGCAGCGCCCGCGCATTTTTGTCTGCCTCTGCCTGAGCAAGCAGAAGCTTTTGCAATGTTTCATGTGCATCACGCGCAGCCTCTGCCCGTTGATTCGTTTGCTCTAACCCCTGCTTGAGTACCTCTAAACGGTTAATTTGTTGCAAACGAAGCGCGGCGGCCGAGGGCGCATCCTCCGCCCACGCCCGGAAACCATCCCACCGCCACAAATCGCCCTCCGGCGAAACGAGACGCTGGCCCGGCAGCAGCAGCGGTTGAAGCCGCGTGCCGTCGTCCGCGTCGACCAGACCAATCTGGCTCATCCGGCGGTTCAGAACGTCAGGCACCGAGACTGTCTCTTATACACATCTGACGCTGCCGACGACTCCTTAC
>OJBE01000058.1_pt1 | contig 42299 bp, 23 predicted proteins | sample 1590521 | NCBI WGS metagenome assembly OJBE01 (sample SAMN05416807, study PRJEB24817) | seawater metagenome | isolation source: Sea water | place: Canada:Atlantic | collected 2013-07
CGGAGGGCCTGGGAGTCAAAACCGTAGGTTTTCGTTCAAATGCCCCCGCTGGTCCTAGTCGAAATCCGGCTTTAATTTTTTGTGGCGGGCACTTGCGTGACGCTCGCGCATTTCGGTATCAATGTATCTATCTGTTGTCGCCATACTGGCGTGGCCCGCATCTTCGCGAACGTGCTCTTTAGGGCGAAACTTCACATCTTCTGAAATACCCGTATGGCGAAGCCAGTGCACGGTTGATACACGTAGCTCTTGCGCTTCATCTTCTAAGCCTTTCGCTTGCATTCGTTCAAAGGCCATATCAAAACAGCGCTGCACTAAATAGCGAATCTGGCGTGTACTCGTTACTGGGCCACGTCCGCGTAGCTTAGGAATGAGAGGTGTTTGCTCTCCAATGTAAGGCATGGCAGGTAGCCCTAAGTGTTTGCGGTAGCGCTTGAGTGCCGACAGCATGTCATCAGATACCGTCACCATGCGTGCCTTGTTGCCTTTGCCGACCACGCGCAACCACCAGTGACCATCTTGGTCAGCCTGAAAGTCACCCATCACGGGGGCGGATCTTTCATCAGCCACTAACTCAGAGATACGTAAATACATGCCGAATAGAGCCTTCATTATAAAAAGAGTCCGTTCGTGTTCGGCAGGATTTTCGACGGCCAGCTCATCTACAATCTCAAGAATGAAATCCCACTGTAAGTTCGATATTCGACGAACAGGCTCTTGATAAGCATGGCGCTGCAGAAACTTACTTTTCTGCCGAATGAGCGCCACTGGATTGAGCTTTAAGTAATCTTCCTGAATAAGAAAGTTGAAGTACGTTGATAGCACCGCGAATAACGCTTGTAGTGACTTTTGCGATAATGCCAGAGCAGAGGCGTTACCTATCTTGTCTGGCTTGGCCACAAATGGACGCCAATCAGAGTTAACGACTCGTTCACCTTGTTTGTTTTTAAAACGCGCCACTTGTTTGGTGCCTACCCATTGCTTAGGCGGGTTCTGGCAAAAGTGAATAAATTCTTCGAGTTCTTGGCGGCGTAAGTCACACAGTGAAATCTTCTTAATTCCCCAGCACCACTGCAATAGGCGCTCAGATTCACGACGGTAGCTATTAAAGGTGGCTGTTGAACCGTCGTAAGCCATTAAAAAGGTGAGAGTGTGGACGAGATCATCAAAGGCACCGTCGACCTGATCAACAACAGGAAGAACTTTGCTGAGCTGGCGCGCGTATTTCAGCGGGCTGCCGATCTCATCGAGCTGGTCGATGATAGGGGGCGGAGGTGTCAGAGAAGCCGATTTTGGCACAATTGTAGCTCTAGGTTTGAAGTGAAATATTTCGAGATTCTTTAGGCTACTGGATTGTGCGGGACTTAACAAATTATCGGAAATAGTTAGAACGGAAAATCCCGCGATGATCGCGGGATTTTTATTATCAGTTATCAAAACAGCAAGGCTATAAATTTAGTTAGAAGGTATAGCGTACACCAATATCAAAGTTACGCTCCGGCCCCACGTAAATCCCTTGACGTAGCCCTGAGACATAGCGCTCGTCGGTTAGGTTTTTTATCGACCCAGAAAGAGTCAGTTGTGGAACAAGGTCATATTGAGCGGTTAAATTGAGCGTAGTATATGCATCTAGCTCTCCGCCCCAGATACCGCCGATTCCGCCATTATTGCCACTGATTTCCTCGCGATTATCTGCACTGGCGTACTGAGAGCCAGTATGATTTGCACTCAATTCAGTTTTCAAATTCTCGGTCATATAGCCAACCGCTAGGTTAGCCAATAATTCTGGAGAATAGACAATTCGATTGCCTTTGTTATCGCCAGAGCGGTATTCAGAGATCGGGATATAGGTCACATTACTGTCAACGAAGAACCCGCTTTCAAACTGGAAGGCGGCTGCCATTTCCATGCCTTGATGTAGCGTTTTTCCTGCGTTGGTCTGACTTAATGCAGGATTGGAGTTACCCGCAATAATTTGATTCGTGAAATCCATTTGGAACGTTGTTGCTTCATAGCGGAAGCCGCCCTGACCACCACGAACGCCTAGCTCAATATTGGTTGAGCGTTCAGCTTCTAATTCTTGATCCGTCAAACCATCAAGTGCGACGCCATTTTCAGCCGGAGAAAACGCTTTATACACGCCACCATATACTTGAGCCGCTGGAGCAAGTTGCCAAGTTAAGCCGACACCAGGCAATACTTCTGTGTTGTCCGTTTCAGCGGTATTCACGCCTCTATCTTGAGTAAGGTCTTTACGTGTTTGAGTGTATTGTTCGACTCGAACGCCAGGGGTTACCGCCAGCGTGTCTGTTAAGCTTAAGCGATTCTGCGCGAAAAGGGCCAAGCTATCCGCTGAATCAATTCGATCTCGGTTGATGGTGCCCGTTCGATCCTGCAAACGTGTTGCACCAATGGTTTGGTCTTTCATTTCTTCTGTTAGGTATCGCAATCCAATTTCAGCTTCATTGTGAATGCCAAACATTCTATGAGTGACATGCAAACGAGTCTCGATTCCTACACGCTCAAAGTTACGGTTGTTGCCATTGAGGTTATCACTGTATGCCCAACGGCCAGTCACTGGTGAATCAGTATTGTTGTTAGTGATGCCATAACGCCAGTAATCACGGAAGGTTTCACTCCAATACACTAAGGTATTAAGACGTAGATTTGTACTGATGTCCCATTCGTGATTCAAATCTAGACCGCGACGACCAGTGATAAAGTAATCATCAGGAGCTGGGTTGTAGTCGGCACCATTTTCATAGTCTTCAACAAATAAACCACGATAAGAAATATTCGCTTCGTTGTCGTAATCGGTATATTTAATGCCAAGCCACTGATTCGTTCCAACCGCCATACCCGCCTTAAGCATAATATCGGTCATATCGTAGCCTTTATCCATAAAACCATCGCTTTGCGCTTTGGTAATTACCGCACCAAAGATAGCGTCTTTGGAAGGTGACATTCCACCTACCTCAACGGTCGCTTCATGGGTATTCCAACTGCCGGTACGTAAAGACAAGGCTGCACCTGGCTCAGGTGTTTTGGTGGTGTAGTTAATCACACCGCCGATGGTGCTTGGGCCATACCGCAAGGAAGCCGCGCCTTTGAGAACTTCAATCGCTTCCATACGCTGAATACGTGGATTGTAATAGCGTCCATTACCGACAAATAAGCCAGGAGCCACAGGTACGCCATCTTCAAGAATTAAGGTTTTTGAACTGTCAGCAGGTAATCCACGCATACCAATATTCACTACCACGGCACTTTCTTCTTCGCCCTTAATTGCGATACCTGGAATACGTCTTAATGCATCTCCGGTAGAGCGGGGCTGTATCAGCTCCAATTGCTCACTGTCTACCACAGCGACCGAACCGGGCTGATACACCAAGTCTGATTCACCTTTCCCAATAACAACCATATTTGGCAATTTGATGCCGGACTCTTCGGCGTGAGTATTGAATGATGCGGTGGTAAGCGCTATGGCTGCACCTAATAACGTTGGTAGGTGATTTTTTGGGGCGGTTCGAACCTTCATTAGTTACTCCAATAACTACAGGTGTTGAGTTGTTGATAATGATTATAATGATAAGAATCATTATCATCAAGTGGTTATTATCATTACCTTTGTAATTATCAACTGATCACAGAGTACGAGATCCCCCTTGGTGTCCACCCATGCGCATTTAGTTCAGCCGGCAAAAAGTGCTACTTTTTATATTCCGATAATCTTAATTATATAAGGTATAACCATTGAACTGGTTATAAGAAGGGGATTCTAGCGGGAACTACATGTAGGCTCAATGGTATTTTTAAACTAGACTCGCCTCCAATATGAGTTGATAACTGCTTATCGTCACCTGGCTCTTACTGTAGTGGCACACTAATTTCTGTCAGGTAATAGGAGGTGCTAACGAAGTTTTAAAACAGAATGGATGCCATCAACAGACTATCATCAATTGCTGAAGCGAGATCGGAAGCATCGCGATACATATTCTCAGAATTATCAATTAACAAAAGAATTGAACTTTCCATCAATGTCTATAGACTAATTTACCTCTCAGCCCTTAACTTAAAGGTCAAAAATTAGGTGCGAAACGCGTACATACACTCTTTTTTAGCGATTATTATCCTTCTGCAATCATTTGCAGCAGTCGCTGACGCGCACCAGTTTCACCAGTCCAATAACCAGCACGAAATTATTGCTGAGCATATACATGAACCGGCCGCAGATATCGTATTTAATGATGCAAACCAACAAGATGGCTCTTCTGATTGCCACCACTGTTGTCACTGTCATAGCATAGGTGCCTCTGTCTTACCTGCTTCATCTTGCCATATAGGCGAAATTAATAGTCCTTCCGTGACATTTATGTATACGGATCGATACACATCCCAGCCTTCTCATTCACTTTACCGCCCTCCAATCGTTTAGTCCTCACATTTATAAACGGTCGAACTCTTTCGACATAATGATTCATTTAGTAGGACTAAAATATGTTTTTCCATCAATGCTCTGGCTCGCGCCTGCGTTTTTGCGCAGCTGTAGGGTTAGTTATACTCTCTATCGTCTCGAAAGAGGCTTTTGCTCAAAATAGCGGTCAACCGTTATCACTTCACCAGGCCATTACGAAAACCTTGGCGCAAAATCCTCAACTTCATCAATTTAATATAAAGAAAGATGTTCTTCTTGGTCGCAGAGAGACCAGTGAATTAACCCCCGCGCTGAATGTCAGCATAGAGGTTGAAAACTTTGCGGGTTCCGGTGAGTTGTCTGGAGTGACATCGGCCGAAACCACACTTGCCTTATCTTCTGTCATCGAATTAGGCGGTAAGCGGCGCGCTCGTCTTTCCGTGGCTAACGCACAACTGCAAACGTTCGACTACCACCGTCAAGCCTATACATTAGATGTTTTGGGTGATCTGACCAGTACGTTTATCCAAGCTCTTGAGGTTCAAGCGTTGTCAGAACTTGCTGTAGAAGCACGTAACCTTGCGCAAAGCACTCTAAAGATTGTCAAAAATCGATCGAACCAGGGAGCCGCTCCGGAATATGAAGTTAAGCGTGCAAAATCTACACTCTCACACTCTCAGCTACAGGTTGATGCGCTAGAGCAACAGTTTCAGCGGTTACAGATCAAGATCGCCGCTTATTGGGGAGAAACCTTACCCAGCTGGTCCAAACTCGATGGGGATATCTATACCTATGGTACGGCATCAGATTTCATTGCTTTATATGAGCGCGCTAAATCGTCACCGGCAATCGCCCAGTTCGCCAGTGAAGCGCGCTTGAAAAAGGCTCAGGTCTCGCTTGCCCAATCTCAATCCAAAGCCGATCTGGGGTGGCAGCTTGGTGTACGTCGATTTGAAGATAGCGGCGATACGGCATTTACCGCTGGCGTGTCGATTCCATTATTCAGTGGTAAACGAAACCGAGGTGCACTGAAATCTGCGATGGCGTCCGAAAACGAAGTGGTTTACGAGCGTCAAACAGCACTATTGAAGTTGCATGTGCAGTTGTTCGAAGCCTATTCACAGCGGCAACAGCATGTCGCAGCAGTCAAGGTCTTTCGTACAACCATCTTGCCGGACTTAAATTCTGCCTTAGCATCAACTCAGCGCGCCTACGAAACAGGACGGTACAGCTATCAAGACTGGATAGCGGCACAAAAAGAGTTACTTGATGCGAAGCGATCACTCATTGAGAGTGCCGCCGCTGCATCACTTAATCAGGCCGTTATAGAGCAACTCATTGCAGAGCCACTCAATTAGTCAGCAACGATAACTCAATAAACCCATTTTTATTTCGATGCATTTAAGCTTCGAAAAAACAGGATTAAACAATGAAAAAGCCATTTGCATTATTTCTTATCATTTTTTGTACAAGCCTTACTGCTGCCGTCCAGGCTAGTGAAGAACACGACCACAAACATTCTGAAAATAGTTCGCACGAAAAAGCCCACGATCAGAAACATAGTAATAAAGAAAAACACGATGATGACGAGCATGATCATGATGCCGAGAAAGAGCATGATCACGAGGAAGGTTCTCATCATGAAGATGGTGAAGAAGGCGAAACTCACTCTCACTGAACCCAAATTTTATTTCAATGTTAAAAAACATTGAAAAGACAGGATTAGACAATGAAACAGACATTTGCTTTATTTTTTATCATTTTTTGTACAAGCCTTACTGCTGCCGTCCAGGCTAGTGAAGAGCACGATCACAAACACTCCAAAGATAGTGCGCACGAAGAGGCCCACGATCAGAAACATAGTAATAAAGAAAAACACGATGATGACGAGCACGGTCATGATGCAGAGAAAGAGCATGATCACGATGAAGGCTCACATCATGACGATGGAGAAGAGGATGAGCAAGGACACGGCGAGGAAAACTCGACTGAAATTACTGACGCCATGGCTCAAAAAGTGGGCATTGAAGTCGCGCAAACTGGATCGCAAACATTACACCAAACATTCACAACCTATGGTCGTTTGACGACGGCTCCAGAGAGCACCAGTCATGTTCGTGCACGATTTCCGGGTATTGTTCGGTCTGTGGCGTTCAATATTGGCGATCAAGTTAAGCAAGGCGATCTGCTTGCCGTCATTGAATCCAATGAGAGTTTAAAGCGTTACGATGTTCGTGCACCGATTGGCGGCACAATTATTCAGCGTCATGCCAACAAAGGGGAAATGACACAGGAGCAAGTGCTGTTTTCGATATCAAGTTTTGAATCATTGTGGGCAGACTTACGTATTTTTTCGACACAACAACAATCGATTAACATTGGCCAACCCATTCATGTAACGGCAGGTGCAAAGCGTATCGATTCGCGTATTTCTCACATGTTGCCAGCCGAAGAAGATTCGCCTTATCTTATTGTGCGAGCAAAAATCAATAACACTAAAAATAATTGGTTTCCTGGATTGATGGTTGAAGGGAAGATTGTCATCAACGAATTTGAGGCACCGATCGCCGTCAAGAATTCGGCTTTGCAAACTATGGGGGGGCGCACCGGAATCTTTGTCAAAGAGCATGACGACTACCGCTTTACTCCGCTCGTTCTAGGTCGTAGCGACGACGAATTTACAGAAGTATTGTCGGGTGTTCAAGTAAGCGCCAAATATGTAACTGCGAACAGCTACTTAATAAAAGCTGACATCGAAAAATCCGAAGCCGAGCACGAACACTAAGGGGTATATGATGATTGATTCCATTTTACGCCTTGCCATCGAGCGGCGTTTATTATTTTTGTGTAGTATTTTTCTGATTGTCGGCATCGGTTTTTGGAGTTACCAAAAACTCCCTATCGATGCTGTTCCGGATATCACTAACGTTCAGGTACAAATTAATACGTCAGCTCCGGGTTATTCTCCGCTGGAAGCAGAACAGCGGATAACTTATCCGGTAGAGACGGCATTGGCTGGGTTACCCAATCTTGCTTATACGAGATCCTTATCTCGCTACGGTCTTTCACAGGTAACCGTCGTCTTCGATGAAGGCACCGATATTTATTTTGCCAGAAACTTAATTAATACAAAATTAGGAGCAATAAAGAGTGCCTTACCTCCAGGCATGGAGCCAGAGATGGGACCGATTTCTACTGGGCTTGGAGAAATATTCATGTACACGGTGCAAGCCTTGCCTGACGCCGTAGATGGTAATGGCAAACCTTATGACGCTACCGCGTTACGTGAGATTCAAGATTGGATAATAAAACCACAGCTTGCACAGGTTAAGGGCGTTGTAGAAGTTAACAGTATTGGTGGTTACAACAAGCAATACCATATAACCCCCGATGTTCAAAAGCTGTTGCATTTCAATGTTGGAATGGAAGATATCGTTCAAGCGCTAGAGGCCAATAACGGTAACCGCGGCGCTGGCTATATTGAGCGAAACGGTCAGCAACTATTAGTTCGCTCACCTGGGCAGCTAGCTACCATAGAAGATATCGCCAACGTCATTATCGCTGAGAATAATACAATTCCAGTTAAAGTATCTGATGTTGCGAGTATCGCTATTGGCAAGGAACTAAGAACAGGCGCTGCAACGCAGGATGGTGTAGAAACAGTTTTGGGTACGGCCATGATGTTGATTGGTGAAAACTCCCGTACAGTGGCACGCGATGTGGCGCTGCGCCTTGAGACTATTCAAGGATCCCTTCCTGAAGGTGTAGTAGCGACCTCTGTATATGATCGTACGGCGCTCGTCGACAAAGCCATTGCCACAGTAAGTAAGAACCTTCTAGAAGGCGCAATACTTGTTGTTGCTGTATTGTTTTTATTATTGGGCAATCTCCGTGCGGCATTGATTACAGCTGCGGTGATACCACTAGCCATGCTAATGACGATTACTGGCATGGTCAAAACAGGTGTGTCCGCTAATTTGATGAGTTTGGGGGCATTAGACTTTGGGCTAATTGTCGATGGCGCAGTGATTATTGTAGAAAATGCTATCCGTCGTTTATCTAACGCGCAGCACGCAGGACAATTGGATTTACGTGAACGATTAAACGTGGTTTACGAAGCGACAGCCGAAGTCATTCGTCCCAGTCTTTTTGGTGTTGCAATTATTACCGTTGTGTATATCCCCATTTTTTCATTGACCGGTGTTGAAGGGAAAATGTTCCACCCTATGGCGGCAACAGTCGTTATGGCACTAATTGCAGCTATGGTGCTGTCATTAACGGTCGTACCTGCCGCTGTAGCGGTATTCTTAAAAGGAAAAATCAGCGAAAAAGAAGGGATTGTGATTCGCGGCGCAAAATCTGCGTATGAACCTGCGTTGTTACTCGCATTAAAATTTCGCTGGTTGGTTGTAGGCAGTGCAACAGTACTGGTTGCGGCCTCTCTTTGGTTAGCGACAACGTTAGGCTCCGAGTTTGTACCGCAACTTAATGAAGGTGATATTGCATTGCACGCTATGCGAATTCCGGGTACCGGATTGGAGCAGGCGGTGGAAATGCAGGAATTGCTTGAACAACGCATAAAATCCTTTCCTCAAGTCGATAAAGTGTTTGCGCGTATCGGTACCGCCGAAGTGGCGACTGACCCCATGCCGCCTAATGTCGCCGATAATTTTGTGATTTTAAAACCGCGTTCACAGTGGCCAGACCCATCGCTTACTAAGCAAGAATTAGTTGAGCAAATGGAAAAATCACTCGAAAAATTACCGGGCAATAATTACGAATTCACCCAACCCATTCAAATGCGATTCAATGAATTGATCTCTGGCGTTCGAGCTGATTTGGGTATCAAAGTTTTCGGCGATGACTTGGATCAACTGGTTGTCACGGCTAATGATATCTTGCAAACACTGAGCAAAGTCGAGGGTGCGGCCGATGCGAGAGTTGAGCAGGTTACTGGCTTGCCAACCTTGTCAGTCATTCCCAAGCGGACTGCGTTGGGGCGTTATGGTCTTAATGTCTCCGAGTTGCAAGAGTGGGTAGCGACAGCCATTGGCGGTGAAAGTGCAGGGATATTGTACGAAGGTGATCGACGGTTTGAACTGGTAGTGCGATTACCGGAAACAGTTCGGCGAGATATTGAACGCCTAAAGTTCTTACCCGTACCGTTACCAAGTGGTGGCTATGTTCCTTTGTCTGAAGTTGCCACCTTGGATATTTCACCCGCACCGGCACAAATCAGTCGTGAAAATGGTAAGCGCCGCGTTGTTGTGACAGCCAACGTGCGTGGTCGAGATCTTGGCGGGTTTGTTGAGGATGTAAAGGCACAAATTTCGTCACAAGTAGATATTCCGGCTGGCTATTGGCTTGATTATGGAGGCACCTTTGAACAATTAGAATCCGCGAGTAAACGATTGTCTATCGTCGTGCCGCTGACTCTACTGCTTATCATTGGGTTGTTAGTGATGGCTTTTGGCTCACTTAAGGATGCACTTATTATTTTCAGTGGTGTGCCACTGGCTTTAACCGGTGGTGTTTTAGCCTTGGCATTGCGTGGCATGCCTATGTCCATTTCCGCCGGAATTGGTTTTATCGCCTTGTCGGGAGTAGCGGTGCTAAATGGACTTGTGATGTTGGCGTTTATCCGAGATCTGTGGCACGAAAAGGGTGATTTGATGCTTGCTGTAACTGAGGGCGCGCTTGTACGTTTGCGACCCGTATTAATGACTGCATTGGTAGCTAGTCTTGGATTCGTGCCAATGGCATTAAACACAGGTACCGGAGCAGAAGTTCAACGCCCGTTAGCCACCGTTGTTATTGGCGGGATTATTTCCTCCACTTTGCTAACGTTGCTCGTGTTACCCGTTCTCTATCATTGGTTTCATAGAAATGATCGTCTAAAAGTTGTGAAAGTTAATAACTAATCGTCCTTAATGAAAGACGCGGCAAAAACGTTGCCGCGTCTGGATAACAAGCAAGGAAAAGAAATGCATAACCACGGTCACGCACATAATAGTGATGATTCAAGTTCAAGAATTGCTTGGGCTTTTTTCCTCAATGTCGGCTTTACAATCATTGAATTCATTGGTGGCTGGCTTACTAATAGTACAGCGATCATGGCGGACGCGGTACATGACTTAGGCGACAGCCTGTCGATTGGGTTAGCCTGGTTTTTATCATATTGGAGCAATAAGCCCGCAAGCGGAAATTTTAGCTACGGCTACAGACGCTTTTCGCTATTAGGGTCTTTGATAAATGGGATGGTATTGGTTGCTGGCTCCCTTTGGGTGCTAAGTGAAGCCATACCTCGCCTGCAAAACCCGGAAATGCCTGTCGCTGAAGGTATGCTCGGTATGGCTATCTTTGGTATAGCCGTGAATGGATTCGCTGCGTACAAACTCAGCGGAGGAAAAACCTTAAATGAGCGGGTTTTAAACTGGCATTTGTTAGAAGACGTCTTGGGGTGGGTAGCAGTATTCATTGTCTCTATCGTACTTATGTTTGTTGACTGGCCAATACTCGATCCCATTTTATCTATTGGTTTCACCCTATTTATTGCCTTTAATGTCTTTCGCAATTTATGGAAAACCGGGCTCCTATTTTTACAGGCAGTACCAGATAAAAAACTTCATAATCAGATTGCAGAAACTCTTAAGAAATTAGCGGGTGTAAAAGACGTGCACCATCTTCATTTGTGGTCATTGGACGGTGAGCATCATGTGTTAACAGCACACCTTGCGTTATCACATACGATGGACTTATCCCACCAGTTAAATTTGAAACAAAAGATTGCCGATGAATTGGATTATTTTGACCTTGAACACACCACTATTGAGTTCGAGTTTGAGGATGAAAGTTGTCGCGACACGCTCAAATAAAGGACGATCTTCGGTAAGCTACAGAATTTGAACAACTTTTGAAAATACATAATTAGTAACAGATAGGTGACACGATTGGCCAATATTGAAGATTACCTTCATGCAGCAACGCGAGATAACACCCGAAAAAGCTATCGCGCCGCGATTGAGCATTTTGAAGTGTCGTGGGGTGGATTTCTCCCTGCGACCGCCGACAGTATTACCCACTACATAGCGGACTACGCCGATAGTTTGTCCATTAACACCCTACGGCAAAGACTAGCCGGTATTGCAGCGTGGCACCAAGATCAGGGATTTCCAGACCCAACAAAAGCACCCCACGTTAAAAAGGTGCTTAAGGGTATCGCTGAGCTGCACCCAACAACCCCCAAACAAGCTAAACCTATCCAACTGCATCATTTGAAGCAATTAATAAGCACCTTAGATCAAACGGTTCAAAACGGATCTCAAATAAACGGCTTGCAAGCTATCCGTGATAAAGCTTTGTTGCTCATGGGGTTTTGGCGAGCTTTTCGCAGTGACGAATTGGCCCGTCTCTGTGTTGAACATGTACAGGCTGAGTCAGGCAAAGGTATGGAAATATTCGTCCCGCGTAGCAAAGGCGATCATTCACGCTTAGGGCGACACTACAAAGCCCCAGCACTCAAACAACTTTGCCCTGTTGAGGCCTACCTCGATTGGATTCACGCGGCACAGCTAGGCAAAGGACCCGTATTTCGTTCAATTAATCGTTGGGGGCATATTGCGGACACGGCACTGCACCCTGTGAGTATTCTTGGCATTATTAAACAGTGTTGTATAAGAGCAGAGATCGATGAGGCTGAGTTTTTTAGTAGTCATTCATTACGTCGCGGCTTCGCTACTTGGGCCAATACTCAGGGGTGGGATACAAAGTCCCTGATGGAATACGTTGGTTGGAAAGATGTTCAATCAGCCATGCGTTACATTGAAGTCGCCGATCCTTTTTCGCAACAGTTACTCGCGAATGGTCAAACAACGAAAGCAGACGTTGATTAAGGTCTAACAGCATGGTCGCTATTTATCAGACAGCCTACCCGAGACTGAAGCAAGAATTTTCGCAAAAGGATCTGAATGAAGTCTACACACCAACGAGTAAGGAATTAAATTTCGCCATTAAGCACTGTAAGCGAAGTAGTGCCTCCTACCTTGGCTTGTTGGTACAACTGAAAATAGTACAACGATTGGGACGATTTGTGCCCATCAAAGATATTCCTACAGGCATTATCGAACACATTAAAAAGGCTGTTCGCAGTCGATCGTCTAAGACTGAATTGAATACATATTTCAGCTCAGGAGCTAAAGACCGGCATATTAAGTTGGTTCGGAAATACTTAGGGCTTAAACCCTACGATAATGACGCAACGGGTGTTTTGATTTTCCAATGGGCTTTAGAAGCCGCAAAAACCAAAGAGGCGTTGGCAGATATTATTAATGTCAGCTTGGAATATTTGGTTAAAGAAAAGTATGAGCTGCCCCCGTTCAGTGTACTTCAACGCTTATGTCAAAGTGCTCGCGCCGAGATAAACAATAGGTACTTTGACCTGCTGTCGAATTTTCTGAATTCTGAAGGTCGAGCGGCCGTCAATAAACTCTTGAATGCTTCAGGACCTGATAGTTATGGCTGGACTGATTTAAAGCACGAGGCAAAACGACCAACCCCACGAAATATTCAAGCGTACATTCGCTACTTGGAGTGGCTTTCGTCATTGCAAACCATGTTGCCAACTGACCTAGGGCTTCCTCCGACCAAGCATCGCCAGTACATTAACGAAGCTAAAGCTCTTGATCTAAAAGAAATAAAAAGACTCAAAAGTAACAAACGTTCGGCGTTGATGATTGTGTTAATTCGACATCAATACGCGCAAACTCTCGACAGTGCCGCACAGATTGTCATTAAAACGCTTCAAAAGATCGACCGCACAGCACAAAAAAACCTCGAAGAGTATCTGGCGCATCATCAGAAACAAACTGACAGGCTCATTTCCGTGCTGTCAGGGACGGTTAAAGTTTACCTTGATAAGCCCGATTCGGTATCCGCATTCGACCCTGTTCTCGCCAAGGACGGGAAGACAATACTGGAGATGTGCGATCAATACATGGCCTACGCGGGAAACAATTACTTACCCTTCATGGTACCGCTCTACAAGAAACAGCGGTCGGCATTATTTCGAGCCATAGAAATACTGAACTTAGAATCAGCCACTGAAGACAAAGACGTTTTGAAGGCGTTTGAATTTATCCGAGAGTGTAAAAATCGACGAACGGAACTACTCCAAATAAAAGAAAACCCTGAAGACCCAGATAGCAAAAATATTATTAATATTCGATGGGTGCGGGACAAGTGGTGGAAGCTGGTTACGGGTAAGGCATCAAAAACAGCTCACGTTACACACGTCAACAAACACAATTTTGAACTGTGTGTATTTGATCGTATTGCAGAAGAGTTGAGTACGGGCGACTTGTTTATTCCTCACAGTGAAACCTTCGACGACTACCGCGAACAAATGATTTCGTGGGAACAGTATGAAGAAGAATTGCCTGGTTATTGTAGTGAGCTGGGGTTGGTCGCCGGTGACACGGCTTTCACCGAAGCCTTGAAGGTGCAAATGAAAGAAGCCTGCGTCTTGGCTGATAGTGTGTTCCCAGATGACGAATACGTCCGAATAGAACAAGGCAAGTTAATTATCGGCAAGCCAAAATCTAACGAATCCTCAGCAGAAGTTGAAGCGATTGCACCGCTACTCGCGGAACGGCTTGAAAAAATCAATCTACTTGAGGTCATTATTAACGTAGAAAAATGGCTTTCTTTAAATGAACTATTCGGGCCACTGTCTGGATTTGAATCGCGTATCGATGACCCGTTATTGCGATTTGTCCTTTCTCTGTTTTGTTATGGCACCAACATTGGGCCGACTGAAACCGAACGATCAGTTCGAGGAATTAGCCGTAAGCAAGTTGCATGGCTCAATCTTAAACGAACGACACCAGAAAGGCTGGATAAAGCCATCGTTAAAGTGAATAACGCGTACAAAAAATTTGGTCTTATTGAGTGCTGGGGTTCGGGTAATAGTGTTTCAGCCGATGGTAAACTATGGGATCTTTATGAAGATAATTTATTATCAGAATATCACCTGAGATACGGTAGTTTCGGCGGTATTGCTTACTATCACGTATCAGATACCTATATTGCCTTGTTTAGCCACTTTATACCCTGTGGCGTGTATGAAGCGATCTATATCTTGGATGGACTCCTTAACGACGAATCCGATTTTAAACCCGATACAGTACATGGCGATACCCAAGCTCAATCCACACCCGTATTTGCACTGGCGTATCTGCTTGGAATCAAGTTGATGCCCCGCATTAGAAATATTAAGGATCTAACATTTTACAAGCCAGACAGGGAAATGGTTCTCCAGCATATACAGTCGTTATTTCATGAGCCAATACGATGGGATCGTATCGAGAAGCATTACCCAGATATGCTCCGAACAGCTATGTCGGTGAAGGCTGGAAAAATCACGGCATCAACCATATTGCGACGCTTCGGCACCAAGAACCGTAAAAACAAGCTGTATTTTGCCTTCCGAGAACTTGGAAGGGTGGTTCGTACAATGTTTTTATTGGAGTACATTACCGATGTCGACTTACGTAAAACAATCCAAGCAGCAACATGTAAGAGTGAGGAGTTTAATGAGTTTGCGAGATGGTTATTCTTTGCAAATGGCGGGAAAATCGCTGCCAATTTAAAGCATGAGCAAAACAAGATCGTAAAATACAATCATCTGCTTGCCAACGTCGCTATCCTGTATAACGTCAATGCCATGACCAAAGCTTTTAATGAATTACGAGAAGAAGGCTATGATATTAAACGTGAGCATATGGCCAAGTTCTCACCGTATCATACAGCGCACCTTGGAAGACTGGGGAGCTTTGAGCTTGATCTGACTAAAGCAGTGGTGCCAATTGGCTACAAACTTCAACCTGACTAAATATTCAATATAATCAGTGATTTACGATCGAAGTGGCTAAATCCAACACTTTTGCCGGCCGGACCTCCACAACAAAAGATCTGATGATTTGTATCCTTGTAAGGCAATCCACATTATTGATTAGTGGGTCAAATAGATAACAAGTCGCAGTATTTGAGTCGGTGACGCTGTCGTCTTTTGTGTTCGCAAAAAAGAACCATCATTAAGATTTCGACAGTTATGTCATAAGTTCTATGGTCTCTGGTGCTTGCAATATCATGTCAAGATTCAATGATAAGGAGCACCTAGTTGCCAGTTTTTATTAGGCTTTTACCATCTACCTCCTATTCCGATAATAATAGTTATATAGACAATAGCCTCTTAATCTTCCGCTATTACTGCCCTTTATCAATATATACATGCATATTTTAATATGGTACTAAGTGCAATAAGGCGATAATAGCAGCTATCTGATATTGTCAAATACGGTCAAACTATGAATATTTGCCGCTGACTGATTGCACAACCGTATGAGTGATTCAACTTGGATTATGCCATCCTTGCTCACAATTCAATCAGCGACTGATGCTTTGTTTTACAACAGTTACAAGTACAAAGGAATGCAATGACTCTCCCAGATGTATTAATTAGAAAAATAAAAGAAGGTAAGGTTATTCTTTTCCTTGGATCAGGCGCTCTTTATGGGGCTACTATACCTGGCAAGACTATTCCCCTTGGCGATGACTTACGAGACATCCTCAGCGATCATTTCTTAGGGGGGGAGCTAAAGGATGAATCACTTGCTCACGTATCAGCATTAGCCATATCGACAGCCAGCCTTTTTGAGGTTCAACAGTATATTTCTAGTTATTTTGAAGGTTTGCTACCTGCTGACTTTCACCGTTTGGTGAGTATGTTTCATTGGCGTGCAATATTCACAACAAACTATGACCGTCTGGTAGAAGTGATATATGAGAATGCAGATGAGGCTCACCAGAAGCTCGTACCTATATTTTCCAATAGCTGCGCTCTTGACGAAACCAGAAGGGATCCAAAGAAACTGCCTCTAGTAAAACTTCACGGCTGTATAACCAAGACCAGAGATGAAAGATTACCCCTGATACTTACGGTAGATCAGTACAACGATCACTTGGATAATAGAAATCGACTATTTACACTGCTTTATGAGCTGGCCTATGAATACTCAATCGTATTTGTAGGTCATAGCCTACAAGATCCCAATATACGAAAAGTTCTTGGCGAACTAAAAAAGGAGTGCCCATCAGGACAGAAACACTACCTAATCAAACCAGGAATAAAAGAAATTGAGTCGGATTTTTGGGGTGGGCAAAACATCAAGGCACTCAATTGCACGTTTGAAGATTTCCTAACAGAAATTCAGGAAAAAACAACAGATAGAGAAAATATTTTAGCCTCATTGGTCGATAACTCTAATCATCCAATTCAAAAATGGTTTTGTGACAATATTGCCCCCTCAGTTGAGTTGGCGGATATGCTACATAAGTCTGTTGAGTTGGTTAATGAAGAAATGCCGTACCCTGACTTTAAGCCTGAACAATTTTTCAAGGGTTTCGATTGTCAATGGGGGGCTATAGAAAAAGAGATTCCAATAACAAGACTGCTTGAGTCAAAATTTATTGAAATTGCCATCGAAAAACCTGATGCAGAACGTACATCACCTACGGAGACATTTGTTATTAAAGGTGAAGCTGGCGCAGGAAAAACTATTCTTATGCGTCAAATTGCCAAAAATGTCAGTAAACTTAATATTGGTATCGTTTTGTGGGTCAAGCAGACTTCCATACCCGACATTGATTTAATTGAGGAATTGTTAAGACGAAGTAAAGAAAGAGTTTTCGTTTTTTGGGATGATGCGGCTAATAACTCAATTGAAATTAACCGTTTTTTAAGTAAAGCAGTTTCTAGAAAGCTAGAAATTACGCTTGTGACTGCTGAGCGGTTCCATGAGTGGAACGTAAAGTGCGAAGAATTAGACTTGCATCTAACTGATGTATTTGAGCTAAACTACTTATCAGAAGGCGAGATTGAGAAACTGGTTTTTAAGCTTGGAGAGCATAACTGTCTAGGGCCTAACTTAAAAAACAAATCACATTCTGAGCGCTGTGAGGAGTTTAGAAAGATATTTGGCCGGCAACTATTAGTGGCCTTGCATGAATGCACCATGGGAGAGCCATTTGAAGAAATAGTTTTCAATGAGTTCAATAGAATAACTCCTGTCTCTGCAAAAAGCATATACCTAACCGTTTGCACGTTAAACAGAATGAGAATCCCTGTCCGAGCCGGTCTCATATCTCGCATACATGACATATCCTTTGACACATTTAAAGAGTCTTTCTATAAGCCACTTGAAAAGGTTGTAATTACTACTGGAGATGACTATCAAGACATTCACTATACAGCTAGACATCCAGAGATAGCAGCAATAGTGTTCAGGGAGGCCCTGACAGATCCAAAAGATCGTTACAACGAATATGTGCGAATTATTAATAAGCTGAATATCTCATACTCGTCTGATTATGGCTCATTTAGACATTTGGTCCGAGCCAAGGCGCTTCATGAACTATTTAATGACTATGAAGACGTCAAGTCGATTTATTCGCATGCATTAGATTCTTTAGGGCGTGATCCATATTTGCTACAGCAAATGGCCATATATGAACGCATAAGGCCAAATGGGAGCTTAGAGCAAGCCATTGTGCTTTTGACTGAAGCGGCAGAGTTGGCGCCAAGGGATACAAGTATACTCCATGTTCTATACACTGTATGGAGAGACAAGGCACGTTCTGAACTAGATACACATAAAAGGGTAAGGGCAAGAAATGAAGCCAGGTCGTATTTAAATCAAATTAGAGCTAAGTCTCATGATACTGCAATAATATCTACATCCTATGTAGAGCTAGGACTGGACAATTTAAAGGACCTAATTGATGATGAATATGCTAGTTCTGCAGCAATAGAAGACTCTATTAGAAGCTTGCAAAAAGATATTTCAAGCAATAAGCAAAAATATCCGTCAGAAGGAGAGGTGTACAAATTAGAATCCAGGTTTTTCAATCTTCTCAAGGAAGATGAAAAAACATTGACGGCTCTTGAGAGGTCTTTTGAGTTAAATGGATTCGAACCATTCTTGGCTATCAAACTTGCAAATATTTATTCGGCTGCAGATGATAAAGATAAGGCAAGAATAATTTTAGAAAAAGCAATCGATAGGCGCAGGGGAGATCAAACCTTACACTTCGAGTACGCAGAGCTTCTTAGAAAAACAGGGATCGCTGATCATGATCTACTGGCCTACCATTATAGGAAAGGCTTTACGCCGAATGATAAAAATTACGAGTCTCAATTTTGGTTTGCACGGTTCTCGATAAATTCTACTAACTCTAAAAGTAGAAGTACTGCTGATGATACTTTTAAATATTTACGAGACTGTAGAGTCTCTCATACTAGAAAGATTGAAATACGAGATAAAGATTGTAAAAGTGGCGTACCTCTAAAGTACAGCGGAACTGTTGCTAAAAAACGCCTTAATTTTGGATTTATTGATGTTGATGGAGTGAAAGGGCAGGTGTTCTTTTCAGAAAATGAAGTTAACCCTGAAATACTAGAAGCGTTAAGAGAAGGTGATCGTGTTACATTAGAACTCGGTTACACTTATAAGGGGATGATTTGCTGCAATATCGATGCATAATCCAGTCAGGTGCTGCTGAAAGCAGCACCATTACTACACATCTAATTCGCTATTTACCCTATTGGCACCACATTGGATTCCCTGGTTAATCGCTCTATATGCTGCTTAAGAACCGTGATTTCCTTTCGCAATCGTTCAACTTCTGAAGACTGATTTTTGGATTTTGCAATCACAGCCTCAAGTTTATTTTGAAGACTCTTAATTTTCTGCTGATCCCGCCTTGAACTTAAGCTATTGGACACAGCCCTATTGCTAGTCAGTTCTTTATGGTTTTCAATTAAGTCTCGTAGCTCAGCAGAATTGTAGATAAATGCTCTTGAAACACCAGCGCGTTTCGCAATGCCTAGTAAGGTCACTTTTTCATTAGCATTGACGCAGTACTGTATTTGCTTCTTGACCTCATCATACTTCTCTCTGCTGATGGCTCTCTTAGCCTCGTGAGCTTTGATATTTGAAGGGTTGCGGTTAGCCATTAATCGCCTCAATAATATTTTCTAAACTAGTTGCTACAGCTTGGTTTAATTCGACCTGGCGAACCATACCTTGCTTGTTGGCGAGCTCAATCATATTTTTGGTACGGCAAAGCTGCTCTTGATGCGTCGACAGATGCTGAGCATCTGTACGAAAGCTAGGACAAGTAAGGCAAGCATTTGCATGAGGACATGATTGCTTTATAGGAAGTGAACAAATTCCGTTAGGAAGCGTTTGAGTTGCAATATTCTTTCTAAGCCACCTAGCGTCCAAAGTTGAGTCATCTTCAAGTTCTAAGCTATTTGCTACAGATTTAATGGTGTCGTATATATTGCCTTTAATATCTATTAGCTTGTCAGATGCTATTTTTAGAGATTGTCTTAAAGTCTGATCATGTAATTGTGCATATACAGCTGTCATTTGTGGAGACTCATGCCCTAGAAATTTCTGAACATGATGCTGGGCAACACCGTTATTAATCAGATTGGTGCCAACTGTATGACGAAATAAATGACTAGAAAGTATGACTGGTTGGCCATGGTGATCTTTGAGGTCAATTTCTTTAGAAAACTCTGCTAGTCGATAATTTATCATTCTAAGTGAGTATTTTAGAATCTCAGCTCCTCTTAAATGAATAAATATCCACTTGTTTGGATTTTCTACCTTGTATTTTTTACACAGTCTCTTAGCTTCATTAATCTGTGCAGAAATAATTCCAGCAATCTCACGGCTTATCGGAACCGTATGAATCTTGTTTGTTTTAAAGGCTCTTCGGGTAAGATACCAGCCAGTTTCATCTGATTTTAGGCAGTCCGATGTTAGGGATAGTACCTCGTTACCACGCGCGCCAATCTCCAAAAGGATTCGCACTATTCGCCCTAGATAGTCCTGAGGTTGCTTAAAGTGTTCCAGTAGTACCATCTGGCTTTGTGTATCAAGATATTTTACTTTCTGGCTGCTTCTTGACCTATCTATAGGCTTCATATCCTTTGTTAATAGCTTTCTGCCGCCGTCTAGAACTTCCCAGTCATCCCAGCATGTAAATAACTCATTCAGAGCTGCGTGATAGGCCATTCTAGTATTATTGGACTTATCCTTGATGGAATAGAAGTATTCATCAATGAGCCGTTTGTTAATTCCTTTAATGCTTGTTGCATCCGCTGTAGCTAACCAGAATTGCTCAAAGCTGCGTATGGTACGGAGATAGGCTGTTAAAGTGGCTGTTCCTACTGAGTTTCTCTTGCGCCAAATGGTAGCCTTCATCAGCTCTTTTAACCAAGGGGATTGAATCGATTTAAAATTAAGGCTCGATGACCCGCTTGAAATATCATCTTCAGAATAACCAAGATCAATAAAAAACCATTTGTCGAGCGCATAAACTTTCTGTAAACCGCCAACAACGATCTCTGGATCACGATTGAACATAGCTGTAATCAATTTTTATCTAATCCCTTTGCTGAATCTAAAATCTTTCTCATATCTCTTGCAGATAAATGTTCATACATGTTTCTAGTAGTTTCAATTGAGGCATGACCTAGTCGTTTGGCTACGATCTCAATGGGCGTATCTGCTTTCAGTAGCTCAGTGGCGTGAGTATGCCTGAACATATGCGGGGTTAGATTGAATCCTATTTCATCACCAATGCTTTTAAGTAGCTTTTTAGCGCGTTGGTAGGATAGGGGGGCAGTAACGTCTCCACCATCCTTTCGATATAACGAGGTAAAGACGTATTCTGCATTGATATCGCCTTGGTCGTGAATAATGTAATCAGTATACAGATCCAACCATTCCTTACTAAGTGAGACAGTGTACTCATTACGTGTCTTAGCATATACCTGATTAGGGTTGTCTAATCTTCGTTTGATATGTAGGCACTCATTCCAAGATTCGATGTCGCTATGCTTCAGCTGCAATACTTGCCCAATTCGCATACCGGTCTCTAGTAGTAAAGAGATTAACAACTTATCTCTGAGATTTTTGCAGGACTTTATGATCCTAAACTGAACATCTGGTGGTATAACCTTTGGCTCTGGCTTCACAGTTTTGGTGTATTTGATCAACGGTCTGCGCTTAATTTGCGAATGAGATCTTGCCGATTTGGCAAAGGACAAGAAACCGTTTTGAAAACTAGATGAACCTGATTCACTAATAATGCCACGGTCTCCTAGGTCGATTAATAATCCATTGTTGAAGTAATGGTATCTATAAAACGAAAAAACAGCCGCAACATATCTACTAACCGTTGGTTCAGATCTAACAGTAGTTGTTGAAGCTAAATTGCTAGAGGAGCTGAACCTCAGCACATGAACATATCTAACTAAGCCATCTAGATTAATATCTGACCAATTAATACCTTGTTGAATTAAATAGCGAAAGAAAAACACCAAGTCATGGGCATAAGCCTTAACTGTATTTGGAGCCAGATCTCTAAATTCTAAATGTCTGAGGAAGCAGTTTATGTGCTCAAAAGGCAAAGAATCATTGGAATAAACCCTAAACTGCATTCGGCCACTATCAGGGTCTTTAAACTTAGAAATATTCATTAAATAAGGAGGCTAAATATAGGAGGCGGGATATTACTATTAAAGAATACATATACCCATAAAAATGTAAGGAATGATTAGAAATCTATCAATCTATACAATAAATACACATATATATGTAATTCCGATAATAACAATTATCGGAATTAGTAGGTATAGATGAGATAGGTTTGATGACCATGGTCTCACTGCCTTATCCTTTGGATGCCTAACTATTCCGCCACAGATATACGCTTGAATTATTAAACCTGAATGCCCTACAAGCATTCAGAACACGTTCGAGATTGACGAGGATTTAAAGCGCCGATTCCTTTCGGTGCTTTAAATTGTCTGCAATAGTTTTCGCAGAGCGATACCTTAATGTTTTGGTAACTAGCCTTTTAACGCAGCATTCACTATCTCTTGCGCTTCATCCAATATCGCATTTAAGTGATCTTCGCCTTTAAAGCTCTCGGCGTAGATCTTGTAGATATCTTCTGTGCCTGATGGGCGCGCCGCAAACCAGCCGTTTTCGGTAGTCACTTTTAATCCACCAATCGCTGCATCGTTACCTGGGGCTTTGGTTAGTACCGCCGTGATGGCTTCACCAGCCAGTGATGTGGATGTCACTTGCTCTGGTGACAGCTTCGATAGCTTGGCTTTTTGCTCTGGTGACGCCGCCGCTTGAATGCGGTTTTCAATCGGTTCGCCGAGTTGATCAGCAAGGCCTTTATATATCTGTGCCGGATCTTGACCGGTTTTGGCGATGATCTCTGCGGATAACAATGAAGGAATTAAGCCGTCTTTGTCCGTTGTCCATACACTACCATCACGTCGCAAAAACGATGCCCCGGCGCTTTCTTCACCACCGAAGCCCAATGATCCATCAACTAAGCCTGCGGCAAACCATTTAAAACCAACCGGGACTTCAACGACTTTACGATCGAGTTTTGCCCCCACTCGATCAATCATCTGGCTGCTTACCAGTGTTTTACCAATGGCGGTATCTTGCTTCCATTGAGGGCGATTCTGAAATAGGTAATCAATCATCACTGATAAATAGTGGTTGGGCGGCATCAGACCGGAGCTTGGCGTCACAATGCCGTGGCGGTCGTGGTCAGTGTCACACGCAAAGGCGATGTCGAATTTGTCTTTGAGTTCAATTAAGCCCTGCATGGCATATGGCGATGAGGGGTCCATGCGGATTTTGCCGTCCCAATCTAGGCTCATAAAGCGGAAGGTCGTATCAACCGTATTGCTCATTACTGTGAGGTCAAGACGGTAACGTTCGGCAATGGCGGCCCAGTATTGCACGCCTGCACCGCCCAAAGGGTCAACACCGATACGCACCCCGGCGTTACGAATTGCTTCCATATCAATAACGCTGTCGAGATCATTAACGTAGTTGTTCAAATAGTCGAACACATGCGTGGTCGGCGCTGTTAAAGCATCGGCATACGGCATGCGTTTTACATTCACTAAGCCATCTTCGAGGTACTTGTTGGCCTGTTGCTCAATCCATTTGGTGATATCGGTATCCGCCGGGCCACCATTGGTTGGATTGTATTTAAAGCCGCCGTCGGTTGGTGGGTTGTGCGATGGCGTAATTACAATGCCATCCGCCAAGTCAGCTGTACGATCTTTATTGTGGCATAAGATCGCGTGAGAAATGGCGGGTGTGGGTGTGTATTCGCCCTCCTTTGCCATCATGACCTCAACACTATTAGCGGCTAGAACCTCAAGGGAGCTAACCAGTGCAGGCTCTGACAATGCATGCGTATCAATACCGATAAATAGAGGGCCGGTAATCTCATTGAGTGTACGGTATTCGCAGATGGCTTGGCTCATGGCGAGCACATGAGCTTCGTTGAATGACTTTTTAAATGAACAACCTCGATGACCAGAGGTTCCGAAAGCCACACGCTGCGCAGCAATCGCAGGATCAGGTGTTTCGCTGTAATACGCCGTTATTAGCTTGGCAATATTCGTCAGACTCTCTTCCGGCGGAAGTTTACCCGCCAGTGGATTAATGATCATGCCCGCGTTCGATTGACTCAAGTTGAACCTCCAGTTCTGGTCTTTATTTAGATACTGACTGGCATTGTACCCTGCGCAGAAGGGTTTGTGAGGAGGAGATATTGGAAGTTAGAATATTGATTGGACACGATGGGCATTCGGGGCTGTGCGCCCCTGTGTAGTTAAATATATTGCTGGGCTGCACGAATGAATTGGTCGTGTTCGTGGGTGAGTTCTGTAAGAAGATGAATAATCTCAGCATTGTCGTACTCAATAATTAAGTGCGCATCTTGCTCGATCATTGCTGTGACACGTGCAATCTGCAACGCCCCTATACTCTGGGATGAGCCTTTGAGTTTGTGGGCGCCATGAATCAAAGACTGAGAGTCTCTTGCCTGCGCTGCTGTAAATATCAGGCCTATATCTTCTGGTAAGGTTTGGATAAAAATATCCAGTATTCTCGAGAATAGCTTTTGATTGCCCTCCAGTCGACGAAGTGCACCTACTTGATCCCAAACACGCTGCTCTGAAGAAGACGAATTCATAGGGGTAATCTTGATGTCTGCGTCATCTGAATTTACCTCATCACTCAGGGGCTGAACTGACATCTCGCGTTGAATAAGGGGAGATTCAGCCACTACCCTCACCTCCTTAATACTAGGATTTGATGCGCTCATATCAGGTAGGATTGAGTTGATGTCTTGCAGTAGCTCCCTTAACTTCTCATAAAGATGTTCAGGGCTAACGGGCTTGCTTAGGTAATCGTTCATGCCGCACTCTAAGCATTTTTCTTTCTCTCCAGACATGGCTGCTGCAGTCAATGCGATAATTGGGATATTGTTATGCCCACCGTCACGTACCTGTTCATCTCGTATTATTTTGGTGGTTTCATAGCCATCTAACTCTGGCATTTGGCAGTCCATAATAATCAAGTCAAATGACTCGTTATTAGATGACGCCTTAATAAGAGCGAGTGCCTCCACCCCGTTTTTAGCCTCTGTAATTATTACGCCAAAGTGCTCAAGCAGCCCTTTTATAACGGCTCGATTTATGTGGTGATCATCAACCACAAGAATAGATTTTCCGCGTAAAAAATCCAGATGCTGCTCGGCATCTAATTGTGCTTGATTGGCAGGTATTGGGCATGGATCCATCTGCTGCAAAAATGATAAAACGCTTAAATGTGTTATAGGTCGATCAATGGTAATTATGTTACTAAGATCATGCCCAATAAGAGCCGGGGACGTCCCTGTTGTTAAAGATAATAAAAATTTATTAGGTGAGGCCTTCAGTGTGGAGATTAAATCATGATTAATCGATTTTTCATCAATGATAATGAAAGTTGATGAGTCATAATACTGGGAGATGTTATCTTCATTAGGAGACACTGCGATAACGTCTATATTCCAAAACATTAGTAGGTCTGTAATAATTTGACGTTCGGTCTCCGAACTTACACAAACAGGGACTTCACTCAAGTTTGATAAGTCTAACTTCGGAAGTACTGACTGGTTCTTTGCATCAAGGCTGCTTAGCTCCACGGGAAGTTTAAAGGTGAAAGACGTACCAACCCCTTTCTCACTAAATACCTCTATTGATCCACCCATTGCCTCTACCAACTGTTTACTAATAGATAAGCCTAATCCTGTGCCGCCATAGTTTCTCGTCGTGCTTGATTCTTCCTGAGAAAATGAGTCGAATATAAAGGGAAGTTTATCTTGGGCAATACCAATGCCGGTGTCTGTCACTGAGCACGAAAAAATTTGATTCTCGGCTTCTTCAATAAGAGATGCCTGAATCAGAACTTCTCCATAATCTGTGAACTTTAGGGCATTGCTGATTAAGTTGTTTAAAATCTGCTTTATTCGATTTGAGTCGGCATAAAGATACTGGTTATTGATATTTTTGTTGTCACATAAAAGAAGAGTACCTCCTGCCGAGGCTGATGCCGCCATGCTAGAGACTGACCCATGAATAAGCTCAAGTATGCTGAAATTTATGGCATCTAGATCTAGCTTACCTGCTTCAATTTTAGAAAAATCTAAGATGTCATTGATTAGTCGAGTGAGCGATAAGACGCTTGCCTCAGCCATTTTAAGTTGCTGAAGCTGCTGCGTTGTCAGCGGGTCTCGCTTGAGCAACCGCAACATGCCAAACACTCCATTCATTGGGGTGCGAATTTCGTGGCTCATCGTGGCTAGAAACTCGCTTTTAGCATTGTTAGCGGTTTCGGCTAAAACGAGTGCGTCTTTTAACTCACGCGTTCGTGACTGTACGGCTTCATCAAGGTTGCGGTTGGCTTCCTCCAAAGAGTGTTTCGCTTCAGTCGCGGCTGTGGTGTCATTCAATAACAACACGGTATCACCTTTCACACTCTTGTCTTGATTGATAGTGGAGACTTTTACATCGAAATGCCTACTGGTATCACTTGAATCAACCACTTCCATGTCGAATGACGAGTACGGCAGTCCGCGTGACCTTATGGCAGATAACGCTTTTGCGTATTTTTCATTGATATTAGGTATGGCAGACGATAATTCTTTCCCTAAGCACGAAACCTCATTCGTATTGTTTAAACTTGCTACCAGAATGTCTGCTGCAAGATTGGCACTGGCGATCTTGCCTGATTTGTTAATTACGATTATCGCTTCTGAGATTGATCCGATAATATGCTGAAATCGCCCCTCGACTTCGCGTACAAGCCTCTCGCTTCGAATGGAACGATAAAGGCTAATCAGCAAGGTGATAATGACCACAAACAGCCCCACTGAAAATAACTGCTGAGAAAAAAAGGTGGAAAACAGCTTTTCATTTATATGGGACTCTGAAACGGTGTGAGCGATATGTATTTTTTTGTGTGGCACTCCCCCATTAAACTCAACCGAACTACTTTGTAGTTGATGTGACTCACCGTTTACGACAACGGTTGATACTACATTCGATTCTGATGGCGGCTCAATATTAAAATAACTTTCCCATGTATCATTTTGACCTCTACTAAATGAAAATCGATATTTGGGGAGAGGATGTTCAATAAACTGGAAGCTATCATTTAATATGTAGATGCTTTCAGCGTCTGATAATTTAGTGGTGCCATTCAAGCCAGCAAGGAAAGATGTAATATCAATATTGATGATGACAAACCCAAAAATATTGGATCTTTCGTCATAGGCGCCTACCGCCACTCGATACGTTGCCCACTCTGGAAAGACTACTTCGCCGTATTCTTTGTTAAGCTCCATTTCGGAAATATAGATACTTCCGGGGTTTAGTTTGCTTGCTTCTTTAAAATATTGAGTTTCGCCTTTGGTTTGCAGTTTTTCTTCGGAGGTTTTCTCAATAGCTCCGAGTGCGCGATCAACGCGAACCAGCTCTTTGCCGCCATCATCAAGGCCAATGTAACGAATCTGTCGGATGTCATCATTTGATTGCATGTAAGCGTAAAAAATAGTGGCCAGTCGGTTTTTCCACTCTTGTGTGGTTGTGCCATCTCTCGGATCTATCCCTGAGTTTTCGGTAGCTTCTATGATCCCTTTTATTGGAGGAACATTGCCCAAAAAAATTATTCTGCTTCTGTCGCGAGTAAAGCGATCATAAAGTTGTTTTTCATCATCTTTTAACAGCTTACTGCTGTTTGTCTGAATTTCTTGTTGAATATTGCTTTTTAAATACTCGTATTGAATGTATGTGGCTATGCCGTATACGAGAACAACTAGACCTACGAGGGTATGGAGATTGTCTTTCTTGCGAACGCTAGATCTCATACGTCAACTCACGGGTTTCGCCATCATTGTAGAAGCACGCTCTGGCTCTGCCTGCTGCCTTAGCGGCATACAGAGCTTTGTCTGCACACTCAATAAGTTGGTAATCATTCAAGGTAGCCCTGGGGCTACACTCTACAATGCCAATACTGATAGTTGAGAGCGGCTGTGCGTTCTCAGCAGAGCTGTGTTTAGGCGTGTCAGTTGTCGCGAGGATATTTTGAGCAACTTGCTTGGCACCGTTGGTGTCGGTATCAGAGAGCAGTACGATAAACTCTTCCCCGCCGTACCTTGCAACTAAATCTCTAGGACGGCGAACTGAGCTTGATATATGTGTAGCAACACGCTTAAGCATGTCGTCGCCCGCAATATGGCCGTAGGTGTCGTTGTATTGTTTAAAATGATCAATATCGAGCAGTATAATGACGGATTTACTACCGTCTCTAAGTTGCTGTCTTCTATGAATGGATACTTGTTCAAAAAAGTAACGCCGGTTGTGTAGCCCTGTAAGGCTATCTATATAGGCTAAGTTCCTCAGGGCGTCACTTTGACACTTGATGGTTAGGTGCGCTTTTACTCGGTGGAGTAACGTCGATATTCGAATGGGCTTTACAATGAAGTCTGATGCACCCGCATTCCAGCAAGTCTCTTCTTGATCGCCATTATCAAGGGAAGTGACGAATATGACGCCAATATTGCGTAGGGACTCATCTTCGCTTTCTTGTAATGACTTGCAAACATCAATGCCGCTAACCCCACCCATCATAATGTCGAGTAGAGCAAGGTCTGGTTTTACTTTGTTTAATGCCGCAAGTGCTTCCTCTCCGCTGGTGGCTTCAACTACGGTATAAAGAGGTGACAAGCTTTGAACAATAATTTCTCGGCAAAGGGGGTCGTCTTCTGCTACGAGCACAACGCATGAATCAAGAGACTTTAAGTAACCGCTACGATGAGGCATACCATTTCCATTTGCGAATCTACCCGTTGCCGCCAAAGGTAATACAAGAAAAATACCGGCCTGATTGAATAAGAATAGGAGAGATTGACGTTTTTACCAGTCATTCTTAACTAGGGCTTTATGTCTACACTCCTGCTTTGTTAGTAAGCGCTAAAGGTTTGTTGAGTGATCAGTATATTGGGCGAGATGTGTTCTCTCTGTGTTTTTCATCTGCATAGTGTTGGAATCGCTACGGGCTATTTCTATACTGACACCCTGTGCTGACATGGTGGGCATTTGCGTGCCGTTGCGTTAGAATTCGCGCCATTCAGGGCTACGCTTTCACGCGGACCTTTCCTTTTATTTTCGTTAATTTAGGTATATTCAATCTATGTACGCAGTGGGCCAGCGTTGGATCAGTGAAGCAGAAACAGACCTCGGACTCGGTTTAATTCAAAGTGTCGACTTCCGAATGGTAACGGTTTTTTTTCCAGCTCAGGACGAGACTCGTACGTACGCTACTGATGGCGCTCCTCTTACCCGGATACGGTTCGAGCCGGAAGACGAAGTGCCATTACATGATGGCTCGGTATTCACGATTACCGAATCGACCGAAATAGAAAACATCATGTTTTACAGTGATGGAGAACGCCAAATCCCAGAGACTTTATTGGCTGCGTCTATACAGTTGAATTCGCCTTCCGATCGTCTATTTACTGGCCAGATTGATAACAACAACTTATTTGAATTGCGCCAAACAGCATTAAGCCGTTTAGCAATGTTGCGTAAACGTCCTTATTTTGGATTACTTGGCGCCCGTACTAGCCTCTTGCCGCATCAGCTGCACATTGCCAATCAAGTAACTCAAGATGCTTTACCTCGTGTATTACTGGCTGATGAAGTTGGCTTGGGTAAAACCATCGAAGCGGGGCTAATTCTTCACCGCTTATTACGTCTTCAGCGTATTCAGCGTGTATTGATTTTAGTGCCTGATCACCTTGTGCATCAGTGGTTGGTTGAAATGGTGCGCCGTTTCAATCTGCATTTCCAAGTAGTGCGCCCTATTGATCTCGAAGAAGATGACGCTACGTTTTCTTCTGGACAGTTATTTATCTGCCCTCTTTCGCTGGCAACCAGTGATTTAGCAACGGCAGAGATCCTTTGTGAAGATTGGGATGTGCTAGTGGTTGATGAAGCACACCACCTTACCTGGACACCAGAGTCTCAAGATGACGGCTACCGCCTCGTTGATTCATTAGCGCAAATTACCCCCTCGGTATTACTACTAACGGCAACGCCGGAACAGCTTGGCGTCGAAGGCCACTATGCTCGCCTGCGCTTGCTTGATCCTGAGCGTTACCCAACGTTAGAAAATTTTGTTGCCGAACAAAGTGCTTACCGGCCTTATGCTGAATTGTCTGGGGCTATTGCTGCAGGTGATGATTTATCCAGCGAGCAAGCTGAGTTATTGGCTAACGCCTTACCAGATCTTGCAGGCAGTGATGACCCGAAACGAATTCTAAATGCATTGATTGATCGCTTCGGCCCAGGTCGTGCGCTTTACCGAAATACTCGCCAGGGGGTTGCTGGATTCCCTAAGCGTATTCCGGAAATCGTTGAGCTTGACGTTCCTGAAGTGTACGAGGATGTCACCGACGATTTGCACCCGCATCATGGAGTACACAACTGGGCTGAAGCAGACCCGCGTGCGGCGTGGATTGTTGATCTTCTTGCAGAGCATAAAAACGAAAAATTTGTGCTTATCACTCATTCTGTTGATACCGTACTGGAATTGGAACGTTTCCTATGGGAACGCCACGGTATCTCGGTGTCGGTATTCCATGAGCACATGGATATGGTTGAGCGTGATCGTGCGGCGGCCTTTTTTGCGGATCAAGATCAAGGCGCGCGCCTATTGATCTGTTCCGAAATCGGCAGTGAGGGTCGTAACTTCCAGTTTGCCAGTCACTTAGTCTTGTTCGATCTGCCGTTTAACTGTGACTTGATTGAACAGCGTATTGGTCGCCTAGACCGGATTGGCCAGAAAAATGATATTCGCATTCATATTCCTGTGTTCAAAGCACATGCGACATCACAGTGGGCGCATCTGCTGAATGATGCGTTCGACTGCTTTAGCCATCCTAACCCTGCCGCTCAGCCCTTACTTGATGAATATCGCCAGCAGGTCAGTGAGTGGTTGATTGCCGGAGTGACGCCGGCTGCGGATGTTGCAGCAATTACAGAAAAACGTACAAGCATGCAGCAACAATTCGAACAGGGCCGAGATCGCTTGTTAGAACTGCACTCTTGCCCCCCTGAATCGGCTGCTGCCATGGCTCGTGAAATGGCCATCACACACATTGAAGATGAAGCGGAGCTGAACGATTTTATTGAATTGTTTGCCGATGCCTTTGGCCTTGAGGTCACTGACCTTGGCGGTGATTGCATTACCATTGCACCGGGCGATCATATGCTGGTTCCTGACCTCCCACACTTACCTGAAGATGGCTTTATGGCGACCACGCATCGTGATGTTGCTTTGTCGCGTGATGATGTGCAGTTCTTAAGCTGGGAGCATCCGTTTGTCGATCAGGCGCTGGAATTAATCACCAGTGGGCCTGCGGGCAATGCTGCCGCCGGATATGTCGAAAGTCATGATTACAAGACTGGCGACTGCATTATCCAGCTTCAGTTTGCCGCGCGTTGTGCGGCACCTCGTGCTCTTCAGCTTGAACGATTTCTACCACCAGATGCCATGCATCTCACTATGACGCCCACCGGTGATCTCAAGGTGAATGAGCCTGAGTTAGATGAATTTGTTCTATCATTAAAGCGCGGTACGGCACGTGGTTTGGTTGAGCAGAAGGAAAGTCAGATTCGCCCGCTAATTACTAAGCTTGAAAAAATGGGCATGGGGCAGCTTGATAAAATGATAGAGCGTGCGCTGGGTAAGGCAAAAGAAGCATACGACGATCGCCGTCAACGCTTAGTCGCTCTATCGAAGCACAACCCAGCTATCTCTGAGTCGAGCATTAAGGCGATTGATCAAGAAGAGCTAAAGATACTCGACGCTATCAGGTCAGCTCAGCTGGTTCTGGATAGTGTTCGACTCGTGTTTTGCGGCTAATGTTTGATTTGTAAAAAAAAGGGCGGCCAATTGGCCGCCCTTTTTATTACTCATAATTCGCGTTTCTTCCATAAAAAGTACACGACAGGTAATACCAGTAACGTCAGTAAAAGCGCGCTGATCATGCCGCCCACCATTGGTGCAGCGATACGCCCCATGATTTCTGAACCTGTCCCCGTGCCAAACATTACGGGTAAGAGTCCACCAATAATTGCCGCCGCTGTCATCGCCTTAGGACGAACGCGTAAGGCTCCCCCTTCCAAGATTGCGCTCTTGAGATCGTCAATATTGAAATGACGTCCGTCTGCCTGTGCTCTTTCTTTTTGTTCTTTCCAGCACATATTTAAAAACACCAGCATGATTACAGATAACTCTGTCGAGACACCAGCTAGGGCGATAAAGCCAACACCGACTGCCACGGAGAAATTGTAGTTTAATAGGTAAAGTAACCAAATTGATCCGACCAGAGCCAAAGGAAGTGTTGCCATAATAATGGCCACCTCGGTGACGTTGCGGAAGTTTAAATACAAAAGAACGATGATAATCATCAGCGTTAGTGGAATAACATACATGAGCTTTTCCTTTGCTCGTAACATGTACTCATATTGGCCCGACCAGTTAAGCGAATAGCCTACGGGCAAATCAATCTTGTTCGCGACGACGGCTTGCGCAGCCTGGACGTAAGAACCAAGGTCGACGCCGTCTATATCAATATAAGTCCATCCGTTAATTCGTGCATTTTCGCTTTTGATGGCTGGTGGTCCGTTTTCAATATACACCTTAGCGACATCTCCCAGCGCAATTCGCTGATTAGACGGTGTCACGATGGGTAAAAGCTCTATTGCTTCAGGTGAATCGCGATAGTGTTGGGGATAACGCAGGTTGATTGGGTAGCGTTCCGCGCCTTCCACGCTGTGCCCGATATTTATCCCGCCTATTGCCGTAGCAACCACTTGTTGGATATCAGCGATATTTAAACCATAACGTGCCGCCTCAAGTCGTAGGATATCAATCTTGATATAACGGCCTCCGGCGACACGCTCAGAATAGACTGAGGCGGTCCCCGGAACGTCGGCTAATACGTTTTCTAATTGACGCCCGATTTTCTCAATAATATCCAAATCTGGCCCGGCGACTTTAATACCAACCGGGGTTTTAATCCCTGTCGCCAGCATATCTATTCGCGTTTTAATTGGCATCACCCAGGCATTTGTTAGCCCTGGAAATTTCACTAAACTATCCAGTTCTTTTTTTAGTAAGTCACTGGTCATACCTTCTCGCCATTGCGATCGGGGTTTGAGCTGAATAAAGGTTTCGATCATGGTTAATGGCGCAGGATCGGTGGCGGTTTCTGCGCGCCCTATTTTACCAAACACATTTTCAACTTCAGGCACGGTTGCAATGAGTTTATCCGTTTGCTGTAACAGCTCTCTTGCTTTGCCTATTGATATACCCGGATAAGTGGTGGGCATGTACATTAAATCGCCTTCATCCAGTGATGGCATAAACTCGCTACCAATTTTAGTTGCCGGCCAAACGCCAACAGCAAGCACTAATGTTGCCAGTGCCAATGTGGTTTTAGGATGTTCCAATGCCTTGGATAACGCTGGTTTGTACGCAGCAATAAGAGCACGATTAATCGGGTTTTTATGTTCTGGTAATACATTGCCGCGAATAAAATAGCCCATAAGCACAGGAACCAGAGTCACGGCTAAAGCAGCACTGGCGGCCATGGCATAGGTTTTTGTGAATGCCAGTGGCGAGAACATTCGCCCTTCTTGTGCCTCAAGTGTAAACACAGGAATAAAACTTACGGTAATAATCAGAAGGCTAAAAAATAAAGCTGGCCCAACTTCTGAGGCTGACTTAATAACTATTTGCCAGCGGTTTTTATCTGTAAGTGGCGTACGTTCAATGTGCTTGTGCATGTTTTCAATCATCACAATGGCCCCGTCAATCATGGCGCCAATGGCAATCGCAATTCCGCCCAGAGACATGATGTTGGCGTTTAATCCTTGCGCATGCATCACGATAAAAGCGGTCAAGATGCCTACAGGTAAGCTGATGATGGCAACAAGACTCGAACGCACATGGAAAAGAAAAACCATGCAAACGAGCGCTACCATCAGGAATTCTTCCAATAGTTTGTGCCACAAGTTCTCGACGGCCCGCTCAATCAGCCCTGAGCGATCATAAACAGTGACGACTTCCACGCCATCAGGTAGGCCTGTCTTAAGGGTTTCTAGTTTGGCTTTAACACCATCAATGGTTTCTTGCGCGTTTTCCCCGTAGCGCATAACAATGATGCCGCCGACAACTTCGCCCTCGCCATTTAGCTCAGCAATGCCACGACGCATCTGCGGGCCAGTTTGTATGTCGGCGATATCTTTTAGTAACAGAGGAGTACCATTGTAATCCACCCCAAGAGGAATAATGGCGAGATCATCAGCGCCTTGGATGTAACCAGACGCTCGAATCATATACTCAGCTTCTGCGAGCTCGATAACGGATGCCCCTATCTCTTGGTTGCCTTGTTGTATGGCGTTTTGAATGTGGGCTAAAGGGATGCCAAAGGCTCGTAACTTGTCGGGATTAACGCTCACTTGGTACTGCTTTACCATGCCACCTAACGGTGCTACTTCAGAGACCCCTGGTACAGTTTGTAATTCATACTTCAAAAACCAATCTTGCAGGCTGCGCAATTGACTAATGTCGTTCTGCCCCGTCGGGTCGGTAAGTGCATATAAATAGACCCAGCCAACACCAGTGGCATCAGGCCCTAATTGAGCACGTGCAGTTGGAGGCAAGTTTGGCGTAACCTGCGACAGGTATTCTTGTACGCGGGAGCGGGCCCAGTAGATGTCGGTGTTTTCATCGAAGATGACGTAGACATACGAATCACCAAAAAATGAAAACCCTCGTACGGTCTGCGCGCCGGGCACAGAAAGCATGGCTGTGGTTAACGGGTAAGTCACTTGATCTTGTACGACTTGTGGCGCTTGCCCTGGGTAACTGGTTTTAATAATAACCTGTACGTCAGACAGATCCGGAATAGCGTCCACCGGTGTGTTTTTTACCGACCAGCTGCCCACTCCGACCAGAATAATCGTCGCCAATAATACGAAGAAGCGATTGTGGATCGACCAACGAATAATGGCGGTAATCATAATTCATTGCCCTTGTCGTGGTCCTTGTCGTAGTTATAGTCGTGCGGATTCTCTTTTGCCTGAATGTCGACAATAGTGAATACATCGTCTTTTAATTCGAAAGTAAAACGAACTTCATCTCCACTTTCATAAGAATGAATATTGATTCCGGGCTGGGCAGTGAACTCAACGACAGCAGCTGGTCGACGCCATTGGGTGATTGGCCCTCGAGCAATAGTTAATGTATTGAGTTGATGGTTGATTGCTTTAATGATGCCATCGACGCTTGCCGCGTTTCCGGTGACGGAGGAATCCTCAGAGTCTTTTATAAGTTCGCTGGTTTTAGTCACGTCATCCAGCGATAAGCGTTTGAAGTCTGATGTTTTACTCGACTCCGAATCGATAAGGAATTGTGCTGAAGTAACAATGACGTCGCCTTCTTTTAAACCAGATAAAATCTCAACATGGTGCCTACTGCGCTGACCTGCGGTGACGGCGATGGATTTAAAGCCCCGGTCACCCTGAGATATAACAACACGGCTTTGCTCCTCACCTTTTGCGTCATTTGGGTTGGCTATGCGTATCAGCGCTTCGGTTGGGATGAGTAGTGTTTCTCTTGAGTTGTCTTTCAAATTGTCTTTCAAGTTATCTTTTGAGGCAGACGTTTTGATTGAGAGATTTGCGATCATTCCTGGGCGTAACTGGGTATTTGTATTGTCGATGTGAATGCGTACTTGAGCGGTACGTGTGATTTCATTTAATGACGGGTAGATGTAGTCAATATTGCCTTGCCACTGGGCGCTGGGCAAATGGTCAAGGGAGATCGTCACCGCGTCGCCCTTCTCTATCTGGCTAATTTGGCGCTCGTATACTTCGCCAATAACCCAAAGGTGTTGAAGATCTCCGATGGACATCATTTTGATTCCCGGCTGAACGTACATGCCTTCGCGCGCGTCTAAGTAATCAAGGACACCGCTTTGTGGCGCTGTGATCGTTATGGTTTGAGAGACTTTATTCTCTGAACGAATTCGATTAATTTCGGATTCCGGGACTTGTAACGCTTTTAAGCGTTCTTTGGCGGCATTAATCAGTACCGAATTATTACGTCGTAATGCCAAAAGGTACTCTTCTTGAGCATTCACGAGTGTTGGTGAATAAAGCGTATATAACGGCGCACCTTTTTCGACCGGGTCACCTTTTGCTTTTACGTACAGTTTTTCTACCCAGCCTTCGACTCTTGGGTGAATGTGTACCAAGCGATCTTCATCGTATTGAACGTAACCGACGGTATTAAACTCGCTGTTGATTGTCCCAAGAGTGACCTTAGCAGTGCGTACGCCTAGGTTATTAATAACTTCGGGGCTGATCTGAACAATGCCAGAATTACCAGTCGTAGATTCTGCGCTACTTGCAGAGTCCGCCTCTTTATATACTGGCACCAGATCCATTCCCATTGGAGACTTGCCGGGTTTGTCACGTTTATAGTTAGCATCCATAGGAGCCACCCAGTACAGAGGGTGGTCACTACTGCTGGTGTTATTATCATCGGATATCAATGGCAAACCATATAGAGCGAAGCCAATGCCAACACCAAAGGCAATGACTATAGTGAAAAGAAATCCAGTGTTATAAGTTTTCATATGAACCTCCGTTCGCTTCGAAATTACCGACCGCTGCGCTTTGCCCTTGATACCCAAAGGTTAAGTAATTGATGGCTGCAATTGCACGCTGTCGAGCGGTAGCGATCGATAGCGCTTCTATTTTGGTATTTAGTAAAGAGATTTGAGCGCGGACTGCCTCTGAAAAATCGCCATCGTCGTTGTTGTAAGCGCTTAATGAGGCGTCACTTTGGTCCTTTGTGTGAGGAAGTAATACTTGCTCATAGAGCGAACGCCTCTCACTAAGACGCTGTAGTTGAACAATTGAAGCACCTAATTGAGCCATCAATTGACGAGCAAGTAATTGCTCTTCCGTCTTTAGTGATTCATTGCGGAATTTTGCCGCGCTGACTTCACGATCTTGTCGCTGATTAGTGAAAATTGGGAGGTCAAAGGTAATGCCAATAGACGCTAGGTCGGCTCTGTCGTTACCTTGTGGATCATCGGCCCGAACGCCGTAACTGACTGTGACTCCCCATTCCGGCTTGTATTTTTGCTTGGCCAGCGAGATGCCTGTATCGGTTGCTTGTAGACGCCGACTAAATGCCAGTAATGATGGGTGGTTTTCGATCAGCTCAAATAACGCCGTTTTTGATTGATGGCTTTGCTGTAATTTATCGAGTGGTAGCCTAATTTCCTGTTCGGGAATCAGGCTGGCGAATGACTGGTAGGCAAGATCACCTATCCATTCTGATAGTTGTTGTTGTGCGATATCGCGCTCAAGTTTAAGTTGAGAAAGGCGATCATCTAAGCGAGCGAGTTCTAATTGAGCGTGAATGATATCTTGCTGGCGCGCTCGACCTAATGCTGACGCATAGTTAGCCCGTGTTGCTTCTATCAATTGGTGGAATAAAAATCGATCCTGCTCAATTAAGCGAATACTTTCTTGTGCTTGGTATCCTGTCAGCCATAGCTGGGCGACTTCTGTGGCGATTTTGGCGGACCTATCTTGTCTCAATAAAGGTTCTTGAGAAGCAATCTCGCGTTTTTGGCGAGCAGTTAAACGTAAGCTTTCTCCGCGAGGAAAATTCTGCGTTACGCCCAATACGAGCTGTGACATTGGTTCTTGCTGGATGTCAAAAGAATCTACTGGGAAGTTTCCGGCTGAGAGCGATACCGCCGGGTCTGGCAACCTACTTGCTGAAGACGATTCATCTAGAAGCGCTTGTTCACGGAATTGACTCCCTTCTAGCCAGACGTCATTTTGTATTGCGGTGTGAATGGCCTCTGGGAAGCTTAACTATGGGTTGGCGTGCACCGTAGGCAATACGGCCAGTACCGTAATACTAAAACACATAGGAAGAAATAGAGGGTCGGCAACGATTCTGACGAAATCCTCCAAAAAGTGAACTAACCTATTGGCTTTAAATTATTTTTATATGGTGGCTCATGGGTGAAACTTGCTGTTCAACATCAAGCGTATAATCGCCGAATCGATTGATATGGTCCGTGCGGTATGGAGCCAATCCTTTGAGAATATCGTGATCAATATGATGGCCGCGCTCCTTGAGATCTTTAAGGGTTAACGTCATCGACTCCACATTATGAAGAATGACCAGGTTGGCCACTAAGTGGTTATATTTGATCACTTTCCGTTGCTCGTGGCGGATATTCTCGGCGATCACCCCCTCGCCGCCAAAGAACAGCCATTTCACGAACTGGTTGAACTCTTCGGTTTTGTTCGTCTCCGCATGAATGGTTCGCCGCAACTGCACGCTGCCAATGTAGTCCAGAAGAAAGGTTGTTCGAACGACCCTCCCCAGTTCCCGGAAAGCAAAGTAGAGCTTGTTCTTGAGGCTTGCGGTACCCAGGCGTCGCAATATGGTGGACGGTGCGATTTTTCCAGCCTTAATCGATAGCGCCACCCGGAGCATGTCCGGCACATGGGTTTCGATCAGTTTCCAGTTGATGGTCTCGCTGAACAAGGCATCGATGTGCTCGTAACGTTGGCGTCTATCGGACCTGTAGAACACCAACTGCTTCAGATTACGGATTCGGGGCATCAGGTTGATACCCAGCAGGTAGGCCAACCCGAAGACGGGCGCGCTTTGCGCCTGGGTATCGCCATGCAGGGTGTCAGGCTGGATATCGGAATCGTTTTTGATCAGCCCATCAAGAATGTAAATGGCCTCATAGACGCCGCAAGGAATGAAGTGGCTGAACAGCGCGATGTATTTGTCCGAAACGTGGTAGTAGCCCACCCCGCCATAACCGCCGTACCGTATGTGGTATTCCGATAGCAGGTTCTGTTCGTACAGGTTCCATTTTGTGCCATCGGCGGCGGCATGTTGTCCGGTTCCCCAGTGTCGCGGTAACCGGTAGCGGTTGTAGGCATTGATGACCTGCGCAATAGCCTGCTCCAAGCGCTCTTCAGTGACGTGCCGCAGGTTGAGCCAGGACACCTGCCGGCGATTAAGCGTTGTGATGGATCGAGCGGTCTGGGTCGGCCCAAGATTGCAGCCATAACAAAAGAGGGTCGAAACAAAACGGGTACGGGGGTCCTCCAGTTTGCTTTCGTAGCCGGACAGTGGCCCAAAGCGTTTATGGAGCCCGAGCCATTTTTCGGCTTCCACCAGAATGTCGAGAATATTCTTTTCGGGCAGATTCAGGGATAACTGCTTATCAATCTCAGCCAACCCATCCGGAGGTGCTGTACGACGGTGCTTCCGGATCACCAGTTCTTCGCCATTGAAGACGGCGTGTTCATTCTCCGGGAAGTCACGGTCGATGCGCTCTGCCGTTGCGCTCAACCGTGAGCGGGCTTGCGCCACAAATGCAGCGGGCTCGGAGGCAATGCCGACCATCTTGCTGTAGTCGGCTATTTGCGCCTCATAGATACTCCAATTCACCAGTTGCTCTCGGTAATCGCTGTACTGGTCGCTGTTCGCAACCGCGAGGTCGCCGGACATCAGTTCACGCTTCACCTGCATCAATACGCCCAGCTCAAAATACTTCCGGTAGACCATGCCCGGTGGTAGCAGGCTTGACCCAGTACCCAAAATCAAACGGCGCCAGCGCTCTGGTAACCAGGCCACATCAATAGGATGAGTGCTCAGAACAAGACATTCTTTACGGCTGTGCCGGTGCTTTTTCAAGATAGCAATCGCGTCAACCAAGGACTGGTCGTGGCTGGTCGCCGTCAAGTCCAGTAGTTCAAGGCAATTGAATAACAGCGGGCGTAACGGGCGATAGGGGTGCAGCATGAACGGGATGAAGTTATTGCCGGCATAGGCCATGTGTTCCTCACACTCGGCCAGCAATTCATCAGGATCGCCCTGGATGGCGGCCGCGACACGGGCACCTCGCTCGGAATCCGTCGGCGCTTCCTGAACGACGGTCAGCAAGTCACGCAGTTGTGCGACCAGTTTGTCCATCCGCTTCATGTGATCCAGGTGATACTGGTTCAGGTTCGCTTCCGCCTTGGTCTTGATGTTGCGCATCTTGCGGACAAAGATGTCGACGGCATCGTCCATTGCGCGACGCAGTTGAGCATGGACCAGCAGAATCATCAAGGCATAGCGTTTGGTGCTCTGCATGGCCTTGATGTTGGCTGCGTCCAACGCGCGCGCTTCCAGTATGAAGTGGTGATACTTGGCGGCTGGAATGTGATCAACAGCGGGCAATCGTTGACACCAGCCCTGAAGCCACTCCAGATGCTGAAGATACTTCTTCACTTCTGTATTGGTCGGTTTTTTGGGTTCCTGTTTCAGTTTATGCCAACTGGTATGAGGTGAATCGTCAGGCACACGCAGCAGCCGGTCAAATTCCTGTTTTTGCTGCTCCGTCAAAGCCGCATTGAGTGTCCGAAAGAACCCCGTGTTGACCTGGCTGCGAGCCTGACGGGCTGTCCGTTGCAGCGTTGAAAAACCGGGTAGCTCAAAACGCTGGCGCACCAGCTCTTCGATCACCACATTGATAATGTCTGCCAGATCCTGTTTGGTGGTCGCCGCTTCTCGTGCCAAGTCCCGCACGACCGCCTTGCCTTCGACGGTAAACGCCTTGATGCCCACCTGTTGACGAATCGCGTCCAACATCCGCTGACGGACGCCGCCGCTGCGGTCGTATTCCCTGAGTCGGCTTAGTGCGAGATGTGAGAGGTCGTCGCAGGCGAGAATGTGTGATGTGATCGATTTGGGAACGGCTTTGAGACTGACAAAGTAGCCCAAACGCTGAACTGTTTTCAGGAGAATGAGCAGAGCGCCCCGAGCAGCGGGTGTTCGACCATGTTGTCTGGCAAAAGATCGTTCCTTGACCGTGGGTGTATAAATTTCTGCCAGTTCCTGGTCGGAGACGGCCGCTTTCAATCTTGGATAGGCGGTTTCATGGAGGCTACTCATGGACAATCCCTTGATATTTCGGCCCTTTTAAGGGACCTCTCTGGCCGAATAAAAGATCAATAATTCCTGAAAATCCTATTGCCCATTACAATCAAGGCCGTCGGTGGGTCCGACGAAATGGCTGAATCAGCATCTGATCCAACCGGAGGTCCTGCGGCTCGCGAAAATCCTCGATGCCGATGATCATTCCAATATGGCCAGCGGCAGGCTGATCGCGATAGGTGCCAAAAAGCCGGTCCCACCAAGGCAAATTAAAACCAAAGTTGCTATTTGTCTCTTCAGGAACAATCGAATGGTGCACGCGGTGCATTTCCGGCGTAACAACCACCGGTCTCAACTTTTGCTCCAGTCCTTGAGGCAATCGTACGTTTCCGTGGTTGAACATTGAGGTCGCATTGAGAATCACCTCGAAAATCAGTACCGCGATCGCAGGTGCTCCCAGCGCAACCACGACGGAGATTTTAATGACCATGGAAAGCACAATTTCCAGAGGATGGAAACGCAGGCCCGTCGTTACGTCAAATTCCAGATCCGCGTGGTGCATACGATGCAAGCGCCAGAGCCAGGGCACGGCATGAAAGATGCGATGCTGAAAGTAGATTGCGAGATCAAGCGCGATCGTCCCCAGAAGGACCGACAACCAAACTGGCAGATTGGCCAGATTTAACAGTCCCCACGCCTGCTCATTCGCCATCACCGCCGCTCCGACGGCGGCCACGGGAAACAATAGCCGAACCACCAGGGTATCCACCACGACCATCAAGAGGTTATGTGGCCACCGTTGCCGGCGAGTGTAGCGCTGGTCGCGACGTGGCGCGGCGGCTTCGGCAAGTATCATGACACACAGAATGCCCGTGAAGACCCCGAGCCGTATGACCACCTCATTACCGAGCACGACTTTACCGTCTATCCTTGATGATGGTTGAAATAGCCCTGAGTGCCTTGTTGGGTCATGGCCTCGGCGATGCGGCCGATGGCCTGTGTATAGGCCGCAGTCCGCAGCGTTATGTTATCTTCCTCCGCCCGGTCGAAACAGGCGGCGGCCTCGCGGGCCAGGCGTTCGGTGAGGCGCCGATTGACTTCGTCTTCGGACCAGGTATCACCGATGCGATTCTGCACCCATTCCAGATGGCTGACGATCACACCGCCGGCATTGACCAATACATCCGGTAGCACTTCGACGCCGCGTTTGGCTAGTTGATCATCGGCCTCATTACTGACGGGCCCGTTGGCGATTTCCAGGATCGTGGCGGCGTTCACGGTCGCGGCATTTTGCTCGGTGACGGCGTCCTCCAGTGCGGCTAGTACCAGTA
>OJBE01000066.1_pt1 | contig 37659 bp, 39 predicted proteins | sample 1590521 | NCBI WGS metagenome assembly OJBE01 (sample SAMN05416807, study PRJEB24817) | seawater metagenome | isolation source: Sea water | place: Canada:Atlantic | collected 2013-07
CGAGATCTAGTACGGTCTCGTGGGCTCGGAGATGTGTATAAGAGACAGGTCTTGGCCCGCTATGTGCAGATGGCGACCGAAGGCGGGGTGACCCAGGCGATCTTCCCCGAGGGCGGGCTGAGCCTGAACGGCAAGTTGATGCCGCCCAAGATGGGGCTGCTTGGCTATGTGCTTGAGGCCGAGTTGAAAGAACGCGATGTCGTCTTTGTGCCGGTGGCGATCAACTATGACCGCGTACTGGAAGACCGCGTGTTGATTGCTGCGGACGCGGCAGGCACGCGCCGCTTCGATGCGCAAATCTCGGTAATTTTGAAATTCATTGTTCGCAAGATCTGGCTGCGTATGCGCGGCAAATTCCTGCGCTTCGGCGAGGCTGTGGTCGTGTTCGGCACGCCGGTACATTTGCGCGACTATGGCGACGCGCCGAATGTGGACGGGCTGGCGCAGGATCTGATGGGGCGGATCGAACACGAGATGCCACTGTTGTTCGTGCCCTTGCTGGCGCGGGTGCTGTTGCTGGCGGAAAAGCCGCTGGATGGCGTCGCGCTGGAACAGGAAATGCAAGGCATGGCCGCGCGGGCCTCTGACGGGGCTGCGGTCGTGGCGCAGGACTTCGCCGCCAATGTCGCCAGAGCACGCGATCATCTGGTGCAGCGCGGGATGATCACGGCGTCGGATCGTGGCTATGCCCCTGCGGACGGGCAGCGCCCCGCCTTGCGGTTCTACGCCAACTCTATCGCCCATTTCTTTGACAGATAGGTCACACAAGCAAAACTGCTGCCGAAATTGCTGCGGATGCAAAGTCATAAAATTACAATTACAGGTCAAATGGTGTTGCATTGTTGCGCGAAGGGTCATATTCCACCAGTAGACGCCGCGATTCTGCACTGCGGCACAAACCTATTCTGACTGTGGAGACCGACATGGCCTTGGACACGAATATCGCGCAATACGACGCACCGGAAAAAGACCTTTACGAGATCGGGGAAATCCCGCCGATGGGCTACGTTCCAAAGCAGATGTACGCATGGACCATCCGCAAGGAACGCCACGGGAACCCCAATACCGCGATGCTCGAAGAGGTCGTGGACGTGCCGACGCTCGACAGTCACGAGGTGCTTGTCCTCGTGATGGCTGCGGGTGTGAACTATAACGGTGTCTGGGCTGCCTTGGGCAAACCCATCAGCCCCTTCGACGGCCACAAGCAGCCCTTCCACATTGCGGGCTCTGACGCATCGGGCATCGTCTGGGCGGTTGGCGACAAGGTCAAACGCTGGAAGGTCGGCGACGAAGTCGTGATCCACTGCAACCAGGATGACGGCGACGACGAAGAGTGCAACGGCGGCGATCCGATGTATTCTCCCAGCCAGCGTATCTGGGGCTACGAGACCCCCGACGGATCCTTCGCCCAGTTCACCAATGTGCAGGCGCAGCAGCTGATGCCACGCCCCAAGCACCTGACATGGGAAGAGGCCGCTTGCTACACGCTGACGCTGGCCACCGCCTACCGGATGCTGTTCGGCCACGAGCCTCATGACCTGAAACCGGGCCAGAACGTGCTGGTCTGGGGCGCCTCGGGCGGTCTGGGGTCCTATGCGATCCAGCTGATCAACACCGCTGGCGCGAATGCGATTGGTGTGATCTCGGATGAATCCAAGCGTGACTTTGTCATGGATCTGGGGGCCAAGGGCGTTCTGAACCGCAAGGACTTCAACTGCTGGGGCCAGATGCCCACCGTGAACACGCCCGAATATGCGGCTTGGTTCAAAGAGGCGCGCAAGTTCGGTGCCGCGATCTGGGAGATCACAGGCAAGGGCGTGAACGTCGACATGGTGTTTGAGCACCCCGGCGAGGCGACGTTCCCAGTGTCCACCTTTGTCTGCAAAAAGGGCGGCATGGTCGTAATCTGCGCGGGGACTTCGGGTTTCAACCTGACTTTCGACGTGCGTTATATGTGGATGCACCAGAAGCGTTTGCAGGGCAGCCACTTTGCCCACCTCAAGCAGGCGTCGGCCGCCAACAAACTTATGGTAGAGCGCCGTCTTGATCCGTGCATGTCCGAAGTGTTCACCTGGGCCGATCTGCCCGACGCACACATGAAGATGATGGCGAACGAGCATAAGCCGGGCAACATGTCCGTACTGGTGCAATCGCCCAAGACCGGCCTGCGCACGCTCGAAGACGCGCTGGACGCGAAAAAATAAGTCGGTGGCCCCTGTTCAGGGGGTGCTGACAACCGGCTGACCAGACACCCGCGCACCAATCCATCGGTGCGCGGGTGTTGTCGTATTTGGCATCACGCGGCGGTTTGGCACGGGCTGATTGCGCGAATAGCGGCGATGCCATCTGGCCCCCGGTGCCGCGCTGAATTAGGGTCGCGCCATGACAGTACCTGCCCTTACCTATTCCGCCGATCAGGCGGCTGCCTTTGACAGCGTGACCGAGATGTTGCGCCATGCGGGCATCGATCTGGACGACAATCTGCTGATGCCCCCTGCGGGCGGCGCGGACCAAGTGCTGGCGGTGACCGGCAAGGCGGGGTCGGGCAAAACACTGCTGCTGGCAGAACTGTACAAGGCGCTGGAAAATGCCGGCGTCGACATCGTTTCGGGCGATTACGAGCGCAAGAAGAAAGACAAGCGCACCCTTGCCATTCTGGCCCCCACGAACAAGGCGGCATCGGTCCTGCGGCTGCGCGGTGTGCCCGCGACGACGATCCACCGCATTCTCTATACGCCGGTCTATGACCCCGAATACGAACGCATCGCGGAATGGCTGGCGGGCAGCGGTGAACGCCCGGTGATCGAGGGGATGAACGAAGTCTCGCTGGACCGCGCCTTCGCGTTCTACGAGAACAACAAATCCATTCCCGGTGCCTTGGCCGCTGCGGGGCTGCGCGGTAGCGATTTCATCACCGGATGGAAGCGTCGCGAGGAACCGCTGGATATCGGGTTTGTCGATGAAAGTTCGATGCTGGATGACAAACAGTTCGAGGATCTGAAAGAGATCTTCCCGACGTTGCTGCTGTTTGGCGATCCGGCGCAGTTGGCCCCGGTGGGGCAGTCGGGCACGATGGTGTTTGAAAAGCTGCCCAAGGAACGGGTGCTGAACCTTAGCCGAATTCACCGGCAGCAGGCCGACAACCCGATCCTTGATCTGGCCCATGCGCTTGCCGATCCTGACCTGAGTTTTGAACAGTTCGAGCGTATGGTCGAAGACGCGTCAAAGAAAGACGACCGTGTCGTCTGGGGCCAGCGGGTAGAAGTGGACTTGATGGCGCGGTCGCCTGTGCTGGTCTGGCGCAATGCCACGCGCATCCGGCTGATCAACGCTTTCCGGTCGGTCTATGGCGCGCCCGAAGACGCGCTGCTGGAGGGGGAGCCACTGATCTGCGACGGGATCGAGCTGCCGCTGAAACACCGCAAGAAACGGCTCGACCTTGAAGCGCGCGGCCTGATCAAGGGCGCGCAGGTCGTCTATCTGGGGGCAGGGCGCAAGCCGGGCTTTAGCCGCTTGCATGTGATGGGCGCGGAAGACCCGCAAATCTCTGCCGCGTCGATCGTGAAGATCGAAAAACCGGACGAGGAAGAGCCCTTTATTCCTTTTGCCGCGCGCATGGGGGCAACATTTTTGCATGGGGCGGCGGTGACGATCCATAAGGCGCAGGGCAGCCAGTGGGACACGGTGCAGGTCTTTGCGCCCGACCTTTATGCAGCGGCGCGGATGGGCCGGTCAGAGGCGGGGCAGCCGCTGTGGAAGCGGCTGGCCTATGTGGCGATCACCCGTGCGCAAGAGCGGCTGATCTGGGTCGTGCGCAACCGCCTGTCGAAACCGTCCGGAATGCTGCGGGTGGACGATCTGCGCGCGGCCCCTGCCGCCCCGCTGAGCCTTGAGACACAGACGGATGATCCCGCCTAGCGGCGCAGCGCCGCAAAAAGGCTAGAGGCCCCCCAGCCCGCCGCGATGGCAATCGCCAGCGACAGCAGCCCGTAGACCAGCGCATTTTCCCGCGACAGGTTGAACAGCCAGCGTTCCAGCCCGACCTTGCGCACGTCGATCAACGTCCCGTATTGCGCCACGACGGACCCGCCGCGGGTCAGGAAAATGCGGGTGTTGTAATCGCCCTCGATCAAGGACGCGGGCAGTTGCACCGTCGCGCGGAACAGGGTCTGTTCGTCCACGGTCACGCCTTCCTCGTCCAGTTGATACTGGTTCGCCTTGCTGCGGATGCGCACAAGCGCGTCCGAGAAGGCGGCGGAATCCTCGATATTCATCGGCGCACCGACCGACCGGATCGCCCGCGGGACAGAGATTTTATAGCGCAGGTCCTCGGTGCGGTTCAGCACGTCCTGCAAGGGGCCACTGGTGGCGACGGCATAGAAGCTGGGGGCACGGTCGACCTCGACGGCGGCGGTGTTCACCCAGATGCCAAAGGTCTTTTCCTTGCGCCGCACCGTGACCGGGGCCGACGGGCCGGACACGGTCACCACGACCTCAAGCTCGGGGCCTTCGGGGATCGGGGTCTCGCGTTTGACGGCCCCGAAGATGATGATCTCGGACCCGTTGAAATTGGTGGAGATAGAGACTTCGCTTTGGTTCAGGCCCAGCACAATCGCCTCGTCCGCGGTGGCGGAGAAAGACAGGCAGGCCAGCGCTGCCACCAAAAGGGCACGCAGACGGATCATGATGTGAACCCGACGGAATAAAGCTCTGCTGGTTGCAGCAACAGTTCCAGCGCCAGCTTGCCGCAGACGACCAGCACCAGAAGCGCAAGCAGGATCCGCAGCTGTTCCGCCTTGAGCTTGGTGCCAAGGCTGGTCCCGAACTGCGCGCCGATCACCCCGCCGATCAGCAGCAGCACGGCCAGTACGATGTCGACGGTATAGTTGGTGGTGGCGTGTAGCATCGTGGTAAACGCGGCGACAAAGATGATCTGGAACAACGATGTCCCCACAACCACCTTGGTCGGCATCCCCAGCAGATAGATCATCGCCGGCACCATGATAAAGCCGCCGCCCACGCCCATGATCGCGGCCAAAAGCCCGACAAAAGCCCCGACCAGTAGCGGTGGAATGACCGAGATATAAAGCCCCGTGACCCGAAAGCGCATCTTGAACGGCAGCTTCTGGATCCACGTGTGTTTCTTGCGCGGGGGGCGTTTGCCGCTGCGGGTCTTGTACATCGCATTCAGCGATTCAATCAGCATCAGCCCACCGATGATGCCAAGGAAAACGACATAGCACAGGTTGACCAGCAGATCGACCTGACCCAGCGATTTGAGGTAGTTGAAGATGGTGACGCCCGCGGCGGCCCCGACCAGCCCGCCCGCCAGCAGCACGCTGCCCATGCGCAGATCCACCGTCTTGCGTTTCAGATGCACCAGCAGCGCCGAAAAGGAGGAGGCAACGATCTGGTTCGCGCCGGTCGCCACAGCGACCGCAGGGGGGATGCCGATAAAGAACAGCAGCGGTGTGATCAGAAATCCGCCCCCGACGCCGAACATGCCGGATAGAACGCCCACGATACCGCCCAACCCCAAAAGGAGGAACGCGTTGACCGACAGCTCGGCAATGGGCAGGTAAATTTGCATAGAAGCAGTTAGACCGATCCAAAGGTTGAAATCAATCGTGGATGCTGCGCCGCCGCAATTTGCGACGGCGCGGGGAGCGTTAACGCTCTTTGACGTAGGGCTCGCCACCGGCACGGGGCGGGATCGCCTTGCCGACAAAGCCCGCGAGGATGATCACGGTCATCACATAGGGCAGGGCGGCCAGCAACTGGCCCTGAACCTTGAAGTTCACCAATGCCTCGATCACGTCGGGGCGGGTTTCCAGCGCGCCGAACAGGCCGAACAGCAGCGTGGCCCACAGCGCGTACCACGGGCGCCACTTGGCAAAGATCAGCGCCGCCAGCGCGATATAGCCACGGCCTGCGGACATATCCTTGATGAAGCCGGCCTGCAGCGCCGTGCTGAGGTAGGCACCGGCAATACCGCAAAGCACGCCACAGATCAGCACCGCGGCATAGCGCAGCCCGATGACGGAAACCCCAGCGGTATCCACCGCCGCGGGGTTTTCGCCCACAGCGCGCAGACGCAGGCCAAAGCGTGTCCGGTACAGCAGCCACCATGTCGCAGGAACCGCGAGGAAGGCGAGGTAGACAAGGATCGAATGGCCCGAGATCAACTCGGCATAGAGCGGGCCGATGATCGGGGTCTGGGCGATGTCATCGGCAAAGGGCAGGGTGATCGGATTGAACCGCGCCCCGCCGATCAGCGACGGCGTGCGACCGCCTTGCTGGAACCAGTCCTGCGCGATCAGCACCGTCAGACCGGCGGCAAGAAAGTTGATCGCGACGCCGGAAATCAGCTGGTTGCCGCGGAAGGTGATGGAGGCAAGCCCGTGCAGCAGGCTCAGCGCCATCGACGCGGCGATGCCGGCCAGCAGCCCCAGCCAGACGTTCCCCGTCAGCGACGCCACGGCCGCCGAAAAGAACGCCGCCGCCAGCATCTTGCCATCAAGGCCGATGTCGAAAATACCGGCGCGTTCGGAAAACAGACCGGCAAGGCAGGCCAGCAGCAGCGGTGTGGCAAGGCGCACGGTGCTGTCGAACAGTTGGATGAGCGTGATATAATCCATTATTCAGCAGGCTCCACCGGTTTGCGTTCGGGCTTGGGGGCCCGTGCGGCGCGCAGCGCCAGAAAGATTTTCTCGAGCGGCATACGCACCATGTTATCCAGCGCTCCGGTAAAGAGGATCACCAGCGCCTGAATGACGACGATCAGCTCGCGCGGGATCGAGGTCCAGAGCGCCAGTTCAGCACCACCCTGATAGAGGAACCCGAACAGGATCGCGGCAAGGAAAACGCCCAGAGGATGGCTGCGCCCCATCAGCGCCACGGCGATCCCGATAAAGCCCGCGCCTTCCGTGGCGTTCAGCACCAGCCGTTCGGCTTCGCCCATGACGTTGTTGATCGCCATCATGCCCGCCAAACCACCCGAGATGATCATCGCGATCATTGTGATCTTGACCGGAGAGATACCGGCGTATTTCGCGGCCGATTCCGAATGGCCATAGGCGCGGATCTCATACCCCAGCCGCGTGCGCCAGATCAGCACCCACAGGAAGATACAGGCCGCAACCGCCACCAGAAGAGAGATATTGGCGGGCGCGGCCTTGGAAAACTCGATCCCCAGCGGGGCAAGGATATCATGTAGCGTCGGCAGTTTGGTCGCGTCAGGAAAACGCGCCGTTGCGGGATCCATGCTGCCTTGCGGGCGCAGCATATTGACCAGAATATAGTTCAGCACCGCCGCCGCGATAAAGTTGAACATGATCGTGGTGATCACGATATGGCTGCCCCGTTTGGCTTGCAGAAACGCGGGGATCGCGGCCCAGGCGGCACCGAACACGGCAGCCATCGCAGCCGCACCGATCAGGGCCAGCGACCAATGGGGCCACGGGATATACAGACAGGCCAGCGCCACGCCCAAACCGCCCAGCATCGCCTGGCCTTCGCCACCGATATTGAACAGCCGCGCGTGAAAGGCGATGGCAACGCAAAGGCCGGTGAACATGAAGTTCGTGGCGTAATACAGCGTATAGCCCCAGCCATAGGTGCTGCCCAAAGCGCCGGACACCATCAGTTTGACGGCAGCAACAGGGTCTTCCCCGATGCCCAGAATGACCAGCGCCGACAGGATCGCTGCCAGCAATAGCGAAATCAAAGGCACGAGGACGACCTCGGCCCATTTTGGCATTACGTCCATGTTACACTTCCTTATGCGGATCGCCGCCCGCATGGGCCAGATTGTCTTCGATCTCTTCGATGGAATGGGGCGCATCGGTATCGGTGATGCCCGCCATCAGCAAGCCCAGTTCCTTTTCATCGGTCTGGCTGGCGTCGCGGATACCCATGACCTGACCGTCGAACATGACAGCCACCCGGTCGCTGAGTGCGAGAATCTCTTCCAGCTCGACCGAGACCAGCAGGATCGCCTTGCCCTGATCGCGCAGGGCGACGATCTGTTCGTGGATGAATTCGATCGCGCCGATATCCACACCACGGGTCGGCTGTCCGATCAGCAGCAGGTCGGGGTTGCGTTCGATCTCGCGCGCCAGAACGATCTTTTGCTGGTTCCCGCCGGAAAAGTTCTTGGCCGCCAGTTTGGGGTTTGGCGGACGCACGTCGAAACGTTCCATCTTTTCAACGGTGTCGGCCTTGATCGCGGCGTTATCCATCAACATGCCGCTGCGGTAGGCAGGGTCTTTGTGATAGCCGAAGGCGGTGTTTTCCCACGCCTGATACTCCATGATCAGACCTTCGCGCTGGCGGTCTTCGGGGACGTGGGCGATGCCGTGGTTGCGGCGGGATTGGCCGTCGGATTTATTGCCGGTCAGGTCCAGTGCCGTGCCATTGACGCGCACGCTGCCCTTGCCGGTCTGGTATCCGCCCAGAACCTCAAGCAGTTCGGACTGGCCATTGCCGGCCACCCCCGCAACGCCAAGGATTTCGCCCGCGCGGACTTGCAGATCGATACCGCGCAGACGCTCGACGCCCTTGTCATCAACGACGCGCAGCCCTTCGACATCCAGAATGACCGGGCCGGGGGCCGCGGGTTTCTTGTCGACACGCAGCAACACCTTGCGGCCGACCATCAGCTCCGCCAGTTCGGCGGGCGAGGTTTCGGCGGTCTTGACGGTGGCGGTCATCTCGCCGCGGCGCATGACCGATACGGTGTCCGTCGTCTCCATGATCTCGCGCAGCTTGTGGGTGATCAGGATGATCGTCTTCCCTTCGGAGCGCAGACGCCCGAGGATGCGGAACAGCTGGTCGGCCTCGGCTGGGGTCAGTACGCCCGTGGGCTCATCCAGAATGAGGATATCGGCCTGACGATACAGCGCCTTGAGGATTTCCACCCGTTGCTGCATGCCGACGCCGATGTCTTGCACCAGCGCGTCGGGGTCCACCTTCAGGCCGTAGTCATCAGCCAGCTTCATCAGCGATTTGCGCGCCTTGGCCAGTGATGGCTTCAACAGCCGCCCGTCTTCGGCACCCAGAATGATGTTTTCCAGGACCGTGAAATTTTCAACCAGTTTGAAGTGCTGGAACACCATCCCGATGCCTGCGGCAATCGCGGCCTGGCTGTCAGGGATGTCGGTCTTTTTACCGGCGATAAAGATGTCGCCTTTATCGGCTTTGTAGAATCCGTAAAGGATCGACATCAGCGTCGATTTGCCCGCGCCGTTTTCCCCGATGATCCCATGGATCGTGCCGGGCATGACGCGGATAGAGATGTCTTTATTGGCCTGTACCGGACCAAAGGCCTTGGAGATGCCTTTCAGCTCGATCGCCGGAGCGGCAGTTTCCTGCCGCTCCGTATGTGTTGCAGTGCTCACGCTTAGAAGCTCAGGCTCGGGCAGCTGTCGTCGGACATGTAGTCATGTACCTCAAGCGACCCGTCTGCGATCTTGGCTGCTGCTTCATCCACAGCGGCCTGCATTTCCGCGGTAACCAGTGCCTTGTTGTGTTCGTCAATCGCGACGCCCACGCCTTCGTTGCCAACGCCCATGACGTTAAAGCCTTTTTCCATGCCGGGGCCATCGGACATCGCGTCAAACACAGCGTTGTCCACGCGTTTGATCATCGAGGTCAGGACCTTGCCCGGGTGCAGGTGGTTCTGGTTGCTGTCCACGCCGATCGACAGGATGTCTTCGTCCGCTGCGGTTTGCAGAACGCCAACGCCTGTGCCGCCCGCGGCTGCATAGACAACATCAGCACCCTGGCTGATCTGCGCCTTGGTCAGTTCGGACCCTTTTACGGGGTCGTTCCATGCGGCAGGGGTCGAACCTGTCATGTTCGAGATCACGGTCGCGTCGGGGTTCACGGCCAGAACGCCTTGGGCGTAGCCGCAGGCGAATTTGCGGATCAGGGGGATGTCCATGCCGCCGATGAAACCGACAGTGTTGGATTCGGAGGCCATCGCCGCCATCATGCCGACCAGATAGGACCCTTCGTGTTCGTTGAAAACAACGGAACGGACGTTGGGTGCGTCGACAACCATGTCGATGATGACAAAATCGGTATCAGGGTAATCGCCTGCAACCTGACCAAGCGCATCACCAAAGGCAAAGCCGGTCATCACGATAGGGTTGGAGCCCGCTTCGGCGAAACGGCGCAGCGCCTGTTCACGCTGTGCTTCGGACTGCAGTTCGATCTCGCGGAAGCTTTCACCGGTCTCTTCGGCCCAGCGTTGCGCGCCAGCAAAAGCGGCTTCGTTGAAGGATTTGTCGAATTTGCCGCCAAGGTCGAAGATCAGGGCGGGTTCGGCCAGAGCCGCACCGGCACTAAGAGCCGTGGCCGCAGCAGCGCCGAGGAATTTGGTCATAAGGGTCATGGAGTGTCTCCCAGTTTATTGTGTTGGGGCGCAAGCGCGAAGCCTTTGCCCGGTCGCAGTTCCGCGCTTGCGCCCGGTTCCGTCGATCAGATGTACGATACTGCGTAGCCCATGGGTAGGGTCAACCGGATTCTCAAGCGCTTGGGGATGATATTGCCTATTAACCGTGCGTAAACTGACGCGAAAGGATCAATGCATCAACGGATGGCGCATCTTTACGCTGATAATACCCGCGACGTGTGGCCGTCTGGTGAAACCCTGCGGATGTGTAAAGTGCGATGGCAGCGGTATTGTCGGCGGCGACCTCTAGAAAGGCGGTGTCGGCCTGCGCTTCAAGCCCGTCCATCCAGCGGTGCAGCAAGCGGCGGCCAATACCCTGACGTTGGGCTGCGGGATCAACGGCGAGGGTCAGCAGCTCTGCCTCTCCCGCGATGAGGCGGGTCAGGGCAAAGCCCTGCGGTTCCGCCAGATACGTCACGAACGGGGAGGCCAGCAGATCGGCGATCTCTTGCGCCGTCCACGCACGGTCGTGCACAAAAGCGGCGGCGTGAATCCGCGCCATATCCTGCGGCGTCATGAAAAGATCGCGGGCGGTGTGTCGCGGGCCGGGGCGGCATCGGCGGGGCGCAGATACAACGGGGCAGGGCGCGGGGTCTGGGTGCCAAGCTTCGTGGCGGCAATGCGTGCCGTTGCCTCTGCCACGGGCATACGAGGGGGCAAGGCGGTGCCGTTACAAAGTGCTGCGATCATATCGGCCTGATGACCCACACAGACGGGATCAGCGCGCGAGGGCACTGAAGGCAGATCATCCAGCCCACACATCACAGGGTCGCGGTCATCCATCGTGCCGAACACCTGCACGAACAGCTTGTCCTGCCGCGCATCGATGCTGCTGATGACAACGCCGTCATGCCCGAAGGCCAGCGCCTGAAGATGCGAAACACCTATCGCGGGCACCCCAAGGCCAAGCGCGAGCCCGCGCGCGGCCGAGACCGCGATGCGGATACCGGTGAAGTTCCCCGGCCCGATGCCGACGCCAATCGCTGTCAGATCGCTATAGGCCACATCTGCGCTGGCCAGCACCTCGGCACATAGGCCAAGCAGCCGTTCGCCCTGACCCTTGTTCATCGGTTCCTCGACGCTGGCGATGATCTGGTCGCCCGACAGCAAAGCGGCCGCACAATGTGCGGCCGATGTATCAAACGCCAGGAGAAGAGGCGTCTTAGGCAACCGGGCGTACCTCGGTTACTTCGGGGATGTAGTGGCGCAGCAGGTTCTCGATGCCCATTTTCAACGTCAATGTGGACGATGGGCAGCCCGCGCAGGCCCCTTGCATGTGCAGATAGACAACGCCGCGCTCGAACCCGTGGAAGGTGATGTCGCCGCCGTCCTGTGCCACGGCAGGGCGCACGCGGCTGTCCAGCAATTCCTTGATCTGGCCGACGATCGCACCGTCTTCGCCCGTATGCTCCGCATGGCCCGACGCGTGGTCATGGCCGGTTTCCATCACTGGCTGACCGGATTGAAAATGCTCCATAATCGCGCCAAGCAGGGCGGGTTTCAGGTGGTCCCATTCGATCCCGTCGGCCTTGGTGATGGTCACGAAATCGGTGCCGAAGAACACGCCGGTCACGCCTTCGACAGCGAACAGACGCGTGGCCAAAGGCGAGGCGCTGGCGGCTTCGGGGGCGGGGAAATCGGCGGTGCCCATCTCCAGCACGGTCTGACCGGGCAGGAATTTCAACGTTGCGGGGTTGGGCGTGGATTCGGTCTGAATAAACATCACATGCTCCTGAAAGGGTTGATGCAGATATGCGACCTGAGCGCGCGCAAGTCAAGGTTTGGAACGATTCTAAGTTTGAGGCGGCCTGCGGTGCCGCCTCAGGTGATCATCTCGAGCCGTTCTTTGCTCATGTCACCGGGGACGATGGTGATCGGCACCGGCAGCGAGCCTGCGTTGCGGGAAAGCTGGGTCACCAAGGGGCCGGGGCCAGATTTCTTGTCGGTGCCCGCGCCAAGGACCAGCACGCCGACTTCGGGGTCATCGGCCAGCTGGTTGATGATCTCGTCCACGATCACACCTTCGCGAATGACCAGCGCGGGCTCCACGTTCAGCCGGTCGCGCATCCATTTGGCGAAGACCTCGAAATGCACCTCGATCCTTTCGCGGGCTTCCTCGCGCATGACCTCGGCCACACCGATCCAGTGATTGAATTCGTCAGGCGGGATGACCGACAGAACCACCACCCCGCCGCCAGAGTTGGACGCCCGCATCGCGGCAAATCGCATGGCGTTCAGGCATTCGCGGCTGTCATCCAGCACAACCATAAATTTACGCATAGCATCCTCCTGTTGAACGGCGGGGGGGGGGGTCAGCCACGGTCAGAGGCCGCCCAATCCCAATACATCTCGCGCACGCGGCGGGTCATGGGGCCGATCTGGTACTGCGTGTCGTCAAACGCTTTGACCGGCGTGACCTTCATCATATTGCCGGACAAAAAGACCTCGTCCGCGGCATGGAAGTCATCAAAGCCTAGTACGGTCTCGTGCACCTTGATCCCGTCGGCGCGCATGTTCGACATATGCCGCGCGCGGGTGATACCGGCCAGAAACGTGCCATTGGGGATCGGGGTGAACACCTCGCCATCCTTGACCATGAACACATTGGCAGAGGCCGATTCGGCGACATTGCCCATGGCGTCGGCGACCAGCGCGTTGCCAAAGCCCTTGGCGCGGGCTTCAACCATCATGCGGGCGTTGTTGGGATAAAGGCAGCCCGCCTTGGCATTGACGACGTTGTCTTCAAGCACGGGACGCCGGAAACGGGTCCGTGTCAGCGTCGTGGCCGCATCGGGTGCCGCCATAGGGATCTGTTCAAGGCTGATGGCAAAACCGGTCGCGTCCTTTAATGGCACGATCCCCAGCTCGTCGCCCGCCAGCGCCCAATACATCGGGCGGATATAGACGGCGGCGTCCTTGGGGTAGCTTTTCAAACCCTCGCGTACCATCTCGACCATATCGGCGGTCTCGACCGTGGGGGTGATCATCAGCGCCTTGGCCGATCGGTTGATCCGTGCGCAATGCGCCTCCAGATCGGGGCTGAGACCGTCGAACAGCCGCGCCCCGTCGAATACGGTCGTGCCCAGCCATGCACCGTGGTCCGCGGCCTTGATGACAGAGATGTCACCCTCGTGCCAACTGCCTTCGTAAAATGTCTTGATATGTGTGCCAGTGGCCATTGCGTGTCCTTTGGTTACCGCTTGGGCGCGGTGCGGTAGATGCCCTCGGGCAGGTTCAGCGCGGCTGTCAGATCGTGCAGCTGTTCGGGCGAGAGGCTGATCTTGCAGACAGAGTTGGTGCGCGGGTCCCATTGCTCGAATGTGATAACGCTGGCAAAGGCCCGCACCGTCACATCTTCACGCAAGGGTGCTTTGCCTTCGTCGATCAGAGTGATCACACTGGCATCGAATTCGTGTTCAATCGTAAACATGAAGGCACAGTATTCTTTCGGTGGTCCAATGCAAGAGCAGCACTGCGCCGTCTGTTCAAATCCGCGCCGCCGCGTTAAAACGGTGGCAGATCTATTCGTTGCCCTTTTGAGGATGCGTTACGTGATGTTGAGATACTGTCTTGCTCTGGCCGCTGCGGCATTTATGGCTGCCTGCGAACCGACGACCATGTCGGGGCCTGTCTCTACCCAACCCGAGCAAGGGCAACCCGCTAGTTTTTCCGCCAATGAATCCGCCCGCAGCTTTATCCGCGTGTTGCAAACGGTCGAACCTGTCGCTGAACGCGAATGTCGCGTGCGGACCTCGCAGGTGAATTGCGATTTCAACATCGTGGTCGATGACCGCCCCGGCCAGCCCGCCAACGCCTACCAAACCGAGGATAAGGCCGGGCGTCCGGTCATCGCCTTCACGCTCGCCCTGATCGCGGATGCGCGTAACGAGGACGAGCTTGCCTTTGTCATGGGTCACGAGGCTGCCCACCACATCGAAGGGCATATCGCGCGCCAACAGCAGAACGCGGTCGCCGGTGCGGTGATCTTTGCCGGTCTCGCCACGCTGAGCGGGGGCGATGCGACAGCGGTCGAATCGGCACAGCGTCTTGGGGCGCAGGTGGGCGCGCGGACCTATTCCAAAGACTTCGAGCTTGAGGCAGACGCCTTGGGCACCATTATCACCGCACGCGCAGGGTATAACCCGCTGCGGGGAGCCGAATTCTTTACCCGTATTCCTGACCCCGGTGACCGTTTCCTGGGCACGCACCCGCCCAATGCATCGCGTCTGGATACCGTACGGCGGACCGCGGCGGGGCTGTAACGGCACCGCATGAAGCAGCTTGGCCAGATACTGTCGGACCGCGGGTCGAAATATGCCGTGTCAGGCTGCCCCGCGTCCGATCGCGCCGCCGTGGATGCTGCGCTGAAAGAGCTCAAGCGCGATAAATCTTATGCCAAGGCAACCCACAACACCTGGGCGGTGCTGCTGTCAGACGGCGGCCCGCTGAAAGGCGATGATGGGGAATCCGGTGCGGGGATGGTGATCATCCGCATGCTAGAGCGTGAGGGGCTGGAGGATCACTTGATCGTGGTCACGCGCTGGTATGGCGGGAAACATCTGGGCGGCGACCGGTTCCGCCACGTGCAATCTTGCGTGCGCGCCTATCTGGACGCGGCCTGACACGGGCTTACAAGCTGATAGAGATGGCGGCGAAAAAGCAGATAGAGGCAGCAAGCACAAAGCTGTGCCATATCGCATTCTGAAAGCGCATGCCGGGGTGTGCAAAGACGATCGTCCCCAGCGTATAGATCAACCCGCCGATGCCAATCAGCGTCAGCGCCGTGGTCGGCAGGTTTTGCCACATCGGCCAGACCAGCAGCACAGACAGCCACCCCATGCCAAGATACAGATAAAGCGACGCTTTGGACTCCGTGCTCCAGAATGACAGTTTGGCGACCGCTCCGATAATGGCCAGCGCCCAGACCACGGCGAGGATGCCATAGGCGAACCCCGTTCCGATGAGCACAACAAACGGTGTGTAGGTGCCCGCGATCTTGAAGTAGATCGCCGCATGGTCAATCCGCCCCAGCAGGGCGCGGGTACGATCAAACGGCAAAAGGTGGTAAATCGCCGACGCCAGAAGCGACAGAACGAAGCAGGCCGCATAAACCAGCGTCGGTGTAAGCTGCTCCCCCTGGCTTGCAGCATAGGTTGTCAGCAGGATTGTTGCCGGTATCGCAAATCCCAGACCCAACACGTGGATCGTGCCATCGGCGAGAGTGTCAGCGGTTGGGTGCGGATAAGCCATAGGTCAAATCTAGCACCCGTTTGCAACATTCCCATGTCAGATTTCGTCTAATTAATGGCGCTTTGGTATCTCGACCTATCCATTCGTATAGGTGGTTATGCCGACGCGCGGCGCGCGTCCGGATCAACGGGGTTTATTGCCGTCGATCCAGCGCGACATCATCGTCTTGTCGCGGAAACATTCTTGCGGGATATCGCGGCGCTTCAGGCGGGCGATGCGTTCGGCAAAAGCGACCTGCTTTGACGACGGATACTGCGAAAACGGCCCGTCCACCGGCTTGGGCTTATGGGCGTCGATCCATTCAGACAGCGCGGCGCGGTCGGTCAACGCCCGTTTTGGCACAGGCGCGCCGGTCTTGAGGCTAAGCGAGGTAGCATAGTGCATCTGCTTCTCCGTCGGCGGCAAAGCGGCGCGCGCGTCGCGGGCTGAACCTTCTTCATGGGCAGGTACGGCCCCGTTGTCGGGATCGAACATGCCGGGAAACTGCGGTTGGTAGGACATTGTGTAGGCCCCCTTGTTCTGGTTAGAACATATATAGAACATCGCGTGCGCATTTTCAAGGGTTTCACCTCTGATACGCCATCACATGTCTATATGTAGGGTGCGGATTTACAATTTCCACAACATGGGCTGTGCCTGCAATCGGGCCTGCCTGCGCGAATAGGAACGCCAGGACGCTCGGATTGTTCCACGGTTGAGAAGGGGGGAGGGTGGTGGCCTAGACCACGCGCCCCCAAAGATCGTATTCGCCGGCTTCTTCGACTTCGACGGTCACGATCTGGCCCACGCTCAGGTTTTCAAAGCCTTCGTCGATGAACAGGTTGCCGTCGATCTCTGGCGCGTCTGCCTTCGTGCGGCAGGTGGCGGCCTCGTCGTCGATCTCGTCGATGATCACATCCATGCGGCGACCCACTTTGGCTTCCAGCTTGGCGGCCGAGATGGCTTGCGCCTTCTCCATAAAGCGGTTCCAGCGGTCCTGTTTGACCTCGTCCGGCACGTGATCGGGAAGCGCATTTGACCGCGCCCCGTCAACGTTTTCGTACTGAAAACAGCCCACGCGATCCAGCTGCGCCTCGTCAAGCCAATCCAGCAGGGTCTGGAACTCTGCCTCTGTCTCGCCGGGGTAGCCAACGATGAAAGTCGACCGCAGGGTGATGTCGGGGCAGGTGTCACGCCACGCGGCAATTTCATCCAGCGTCTTAGCCGCCGCCGCAGGGCGGGCCATGCGTTTCAGCACGTCGGGATGCGCGTGCTGGAAGGGAATATCCAGATAGGGCAGTACCAGACCTTCAGCCATCAGCGGGATCAGGTTGCGCACATGGGGGTAGGGGTAGACGTAATGCAGCCGTACCCACGCCCCGAGCGACCCCAGATCACGGGCCAGATCGGTGATATGCGCGCGGTGGCCACGGTCTTCGGCATGTTTGATATCGACGCCGTAGGCCGACGTATCCTGAGAGATCACCAGCAGCTCGTTCACGCCGTTCTGCACCAGCTTTTCAGCCTCGCGCAGGATCGCATGGGCAGGGCGCGATTGCAGGCGGCCGCGCATGTCGGGGATGATGCAGAACTTGCACTTGTGGTTACAGCCCTCCGAGATCTTCAGATAGCTGTAGTGGCGCGGCGTCAGGCTGACGGCCTGCGCAGGCAGCAGGTCAATAAATGGATCAGGCGAAGGCGGCACGGCCCCATGCACCGCGTCCAGCACCTGTTCATATTGGTGCGGGCCGGTGACGGCCAGAATACGCGGGTGATGTTCGCGGATATAATCCGGCTCGGCCCCGAGGCAGCCGGTCACGATCACTTTGCCATTTTCGTTCAGCGCCTCGCCAATCGCGTCAAGGCTTTCGGCCTTGGCGGAATCAAGGAACCCGCAGGTGTTCACAATCACCGCATCCGCCCCGGCGTAATCCGGCGACACGCCGTAGCCTTCGGCGCGCAGCCGCGTCAAAATCCGTTCGCTGTCGACCAGCGCCTTGGGGCAGCCCAGCGATACCATGCCGATGGTCGGCTGGCCGGGGCGGGACGGATTGCTGATCTGGGCCTTTGGCGCAAGATCGGGGCGTAGATTTGGTGGGTTTGTGCTCATGAACTGCGCTATAAGCCATGCAAAGGGTCTGGGAAAGGCCCCGCATCAGGCAAGGAGACGGGCGATGAAGTGGATTATTCGGGCAATTGGCATACTGCTGCTGATTTTGGTGGTCGCGGTGGGGTCGCTGTTCTTGCTGCCCGCCGACCGTATTGCGCGAATCGCGGCGGACCAGCTGCGCAACCTGACAGGGCGCGAGGTCACGATCACGGGCGATGTGGGGCTGACCTTCTGGCCGGTGCTGGGGGTGACCGCAGGCGGGCTCGAGGTCGGGAATGCCGATTGGGCCAAGGATGGGGCGATGCTCTCGGCCGCCAATGCCGCCATCGGGGTTGATGCGATGGCGCTGATCCGGGGCGAGATCAAGATCACCAACATTGAAGCGCAAAGCCCCACCATCCGGCTGGAGCAACGCCGCGACGGGCGCGCCAGCTGGCAGTTCAGCGACGGCGGCGGCGAGGCAGCCATCGAGACCGCTCCGACCGCGCCTGCGCGCAGCCCGCGCCCGCTGACGATCCAGCGGCTCAATATCACCGACGCCACGTTGATCTATGATGCCGAGGGCAGCGATCTGGTGCGATTTGACGGTGTGGACCTGTCGCTCGACTGGCCCGAACGGGCGGGCGATGCGGTGATCAAGGCCGCCCTGCGCCCCGCGGCCGATCGCGTGTCGATCGAGGCGACGATCAACCGGTTTGACCAATTCCTGAACGGCGATATCCGCCCGCTGCGTGCCCGTGTGGACACCAAAGGCGGCGGCGTCTCGCTGACCGGACGGGCGGGGCTGGCTGGCGCTGTCGCGGGGGATCTCTGGCTCAAGACGTCGGACACGGGGCGTTTTCTGGCAGCGCTTGGGGTGGGTGACATCGCACTGCCGCAGGGCTTGGGAAAAACGGCGGATATCAACCTTGATCTCACCCTGACGCCCGACCGGCGCTTGGCCCTGCGCGAGGTGGTGGCCGATCTGGGCGGGAACGCCCTGACCGGTGCGGCGGATATCACGCTGAACGGCACGCCCGATGTGAACGCGCAGATCAACGTCGGCGCGCTGGACCTGACCGGCTTTGCAGGCAGCGCCCCAAGTGGCACCGCGCCCGCGTCCACCACCTCCGCGCCTTCGTCCACGACAGGGTGGTCGAAAGCACCGATCGATGCGTCCGCGCTTTCCGCCTTCAACGGCGAGATCGCGCTGCGGGCAGATAGCATTGATCTGGGAACGCTAAGCTTGGGCGCGACGCGCGTATTGCTGCGCAACGACCGATCGCGTCTGGTCGCTGAACTGCGCGAGATCAGGGCCTATGCCGGTGTGATCAGTGGCGAATTCGTGGTCAACAACCGCAACGGCCTGTCGGTGGGCGGGGCGCTGAACGCGACCTCCATCGCCATGCAGCCTTTGCTGCAACAGACCGCAGGGCTGGGCCGGTTCCACGGTACGGGCGATGCAGAGGTATCTTTCCTCGGGTCCGGCGCATCGCTGGACGCGATCATGCGGTCGCTTAGCGGATGGGGCGCGGTGAATGTCGGACGTGGTCATATCGAGGGGATCGACCTTGATGCGCTGATGGGCAATTTCGACGTCGAGGGTGGCACGACGGTCTTCGATTCCCTTGCTGCGACATTCGACATGGATCAAGGCGTGCTGCGCAACGACGACCTGCTGATGCAGCTGCCGAACTTTACCGCCACGGGCACTGGGCAGGTGGGGCTGGGGGCGCAGACGCTTGATTATACCGTCACGCCCAAGGCGCTGCGGGTGAACGGCGATCGGGGGTTGGCCATTCCGGTGCGCATCTTCGGGCCGTGGGCCGCACCGCAGATCAAGCCGGATTTGCAGGCGGCGCTGGACATGAACTTTGCCAAGGAAAAGGAACAGGCCCGCCAAAAGCTGAACGAAAAGCTGGAGGAGGAACTGGGCGTATCGCGGCAGGACGGGCAATCGGTCGAGGATGCGGTGAAACAAAAGGTAGAGGACGAGCTGCGGCGCGGGCTGTTCAAGCTCTTTGACTAGCGGCGCGCCACGCAGGCCGTGTATTTCCAAAACCTCGGTTTGGAAAATTGCAATTTTCCGTGGCGTTTTGCGGGCGAGGGGCGGTACGGGCCCTTCGCCGCCCCCGCCCCGTCTTTACCTGTCGCGGCGGGGGCGTTAAGGCTGGTCGCCAAGCGCAAGGAGCACCTCCATGGACAACGATCTTTTCAACTCTTTCATGACCGGACCTGACGAGAATGGCCGCTTTGGCGATTTTGGGGGGCGGTTTGTGTCGGAAACCCTGATGCCGCTGATCCTCGAACTGGAAGCGGAATATGAAAAGGCCAAGACGGATGACAGCTTTTGGGCCGAGATGGACGACCTGTGGACCCACTATGTCGGTCGCCCCAGCCCGCTGTATTTCGCAGAGCGTCTGACCGAACATCTGGGCGGTGCCAAGGTTTACATGAAGCGCGACGAGCTGAACCACACCGGCGCGCATAAGATCAACAACGTGTTGGGCCAGATCATTCTGGCGCGGCGCATGGGCAAGAAACGGATCATCGCGGAAACCGGTGCGGGCCAGCACGGTGTGGCGACGGCCACCGTTTGTGCCAAGTTCGGTCTGCAATGCGTTGTCTATATGGGCGCGCATGATGTTGAACGGCAGGCCCCCAACGTTTTCCGCATGCGTCTGCTGGGTGCCGAAGTGATCCCCGTCACCTCGGGCCGTGGGACGCTGAAAGACGCGATGAACGACGCGTTGCGCGATTGGGTCACCAATGTGCGCGACACATTCTATTGCATCGGCACGGTCGCAGGGCCGCACCCCTATCCGGCGATGGTTCGCGACTTTCAGGCGATCATCGGCAAGGAAGTGCGCGAACAGATGGACGCCGCCGAAGGCCGTCTGCCCGACACGCTGGTCGCCGCGATCGGTGGCGGGTCGAACGCGATGGGGCTGTTCTATCCGTTCCTTGATGACAAGGACGTCAATATCATCGGCGTCGAAGCTGGCGGCAAGGGCGTGAACGAAAAGATGGAGCATTGCGCGTCATTGACCGGTGGCCGCCCCGGCGTGCTGCACGGTAACCGTACCTATCTGTTGCAGGACGACGACGGTCAGATCCTCGAAGGCTTCTCTATCTCGGCGGGTCTGGATTACCCCGGGATCGGGCCCGAACATTCCTGGCTGCACGACATTGGCCGCGCGCAATATGTGTCGATCACTGATAAAGAAGCGCTTGAGGCGTTCCAGTTGAGCTGCGCGCTTGAAGGCATCATTCCTGCGCTCGAACCCAGCCACGCGCTGGCGCATGTGATGAAGATCGCACCTGAGCTGCCCAAGGATCACATCATCTGCATGAACATGTGTGGGCGCGGCGACAAAGACATTTTCACCGTCGCCAAGGCGCTTGGTTTTGACATGAAGGTCTGAGGATCAGACGAAAGCTTAGACACTGACGATCACGAAGGGGGCGGCGCATCGCCCCCTTTTCTTTTGGCGTTGGCCCTATCGGGTCAGCTCTAGGATATCAAAGTCGCTTTCGACCACCGGCGCAGGAAACATCAGCCGAGCCCGCTGGTTGCTGACACGTTCGAACACCGCGACATCGGGTTGCATCGTGCCATCACCGGCAAAACCGGGTGGCAGGGCGTCGTAAGCGGGCGGCACCTCTCCCGCGACATAGCCAACGCCAGCATAGACCGCACGCCCGTCTCGCAGCGTGATGACCCCCGTGGTGCGCTGCGACCCGCTGAGCTTTTCGAACAGATACCCGTTGCCCTGAAAGGTCAGGCGGCATTTGAACGGGCTATAGACCACCAGCGCGGGCAGCCCGCCCAGTTTCATCGTGCGGCAGGACCAATCGCCGGCCAGCCCCTCGTCAAAGGCAACTTGCGGCGTGCCGGACAAGGCGCGCGACAGAGCGGACAGGTCATCCGCGCTGCCGCTTTGGAACGCTTGCAGCAGGGCATCGCCCGCCGTTGCCTCGAACCGGTCGAGACGAAGCTGCTCTTGCGGGCGCAGGGCGTCTTGGGCGATGGCTGGGGCGGCGCAGAGCACTGCGGTCAATACAGCAGTCAGGGCAGCAGTCAGGCGCAGCATCAGTCTGCCCCGCCGTTCGGGCGCAGGGCATGGGCCTGCAGGATATTCAGCGGCACGATATCCAAGGCGCGCTGATGGGTTGCCTCAAGATGCACCTTTGGCGCGCAGCCCTCGTCCGCCGCTTGCAAGAAACGCCCCGCACAAAGACACCACGGATCGCCCGCCGACAGTCCGGCAAAGCCGAATTCGGGGCGCGGGGTGCTCAGGTCGTTGCCGACATATTTGGAATAGGCCAGAAACTCGGCCGTCATGATCGCGCAGACCGTGTGGCTGCCCTGATCGGCGGCACAGGTGTTGCACGATCCGTCGCGGAAAAAGCCCGTGACGGGGTCGCTGCCACAGACGGCCAGCGGGCCGCCCAGAATATTGATGCTTTCGTCAGGTGTCATGTGCCCCCCAAGGCTGCGCTGATCTGGCGGAAGATGGCGATGTTCTGATCGCTGACCCCGGCCTCGCGGAACTTGCGGTCGGCGGCATTGGTCGCGATCACCACCCCGTCAGCGCGGTTGATGTAGATATACTGACCATACACACCGCGCGCCATGAATTCACCCTCTGTCGCACCTTGGGGAATCCACCACTGATAGCCATAGCCGATCTGCCCCTCTGCCGTCGGGGCCGATGGCGCGGTAGAGGCGGCGACCCAGTCTGCCGGTACAATCTGCTGACCGTTGTAGCGACCGTTTTGCAGGAACATCTGCCCCATGCGCGCGTAATCGCGGGTCGTCAGGTTCAACCCGCCCAAGACAAAGGCGACACCCGCGCCGTCCGTCACGTAATAAGGCGCATGCTCCAGCCCCATGGGGGTGATGACTTTTTCCGACAAAAGATCGGTGACGGACCGGCCTGTTGCCCCCCGAACGACCATGCCGATGACATGGGTGTCGATCGACACATACTGCCATTGGCTGCCGGGCGTGGTGAAAGTATCTTTCAGGCTTGCGGTGAAATCGTCCAACTCTCCGCCAAGGGCGAGGGCGCGGCCCATCTTGTTGATGTCGGAATCCGGGTCGAGGTAATCTTCGTCAAAAGTAACCCCGCTGGCCATGTTAAGCACGTTGCGCAGCGTCGCCCCGTCATAGGCGGTGCCTTTCAGCTTGGGCGCATAGGTCGTGACGGGGTCGTCAAGCGATGCAATCGCCCCTTCGTCCAGCAGGATACCCACAAGCGCGGAAAGGTAGCTTTTGGCGACAGACCAGCTGATCCGCAGATCATCGGGCTGGGTGCCTTTAAAGTAGTTCTCATAGACAATCTGACCGTCTTTCAGCACCACCAAGGCGGTCACATCCCGCGCTTCGATCCAGTCGTTGACCGGGGCCGAGGGGGCGTATTCGGGTCCATAAGAAAGCTCTGCCGTGGGGCCATCACCGCGCGACAGAGGCTTGGACAGGAAGGCCTCGTCCATATGGCTGAAGTTATGCACGATCTTGTCTTCGGCAAAGAGCGAGTTCACCGCCAGCAGCCGCGTGATCTCTTCGCGTTTCCACAGGCCGACAACGACCACAGCCACCACTAGAGCCAGTAAAATACGGCCCAGCCATTTCCCGAATGTGCGCATGAAATCCTCCCTGATATGCGGGGATACCCAAGCACGAAGGCTGCGGTGGTGCCAGATAAACTTGGCGTCAGCCGGTGTAGGTCCAATCGATCCAGCGACCGTGGAAATCGACCCGCGCCAAGGGCAGGGTGATGTCACCGGGCCAGAGCCTGAGCGTCAGCGCCGCCCCCTTGAGGCCGGATCCGTCCTGCTCCATCGACAGCCATGCCAGCGGGCGGTTGCGCGTGGCGCGTTTTCCAGCAGCCTCGATCAACGCTTGGCCACGGGCCTGCGCCTCTTTGGGAAAATACTGCCACGCGACGGTGTGCTGGATCAGGTGCAGGCACCCTTCGGGGGATTGGGGCAGGGTGCGCGCCAGCCAGTCAATCGCATCGCCGCGTTGCACCTGCGCCGTCATGACAGAGGCCGCGGTCCGCGTCAGTGTCAGGCGTTCGGGTTGGTCTGCCCAGATATAGGACATCAGCCGCAACAGGTGGTCGGGCCGCGTCGGGTCCAGCGGGTTCAGATCAACACCGCGACGTTTTTCGACCTGCGGGTTGATCGCCGGTGGCAGTTTGCCTGTCCAGTCAGGCGACAGCAGGATCGTGGACATGTTCGACCCGAAGCGATGCCCCTCGATCTCGAGCACGAAGTGGTCCCAAATCAGGTTGAGCCCGCCGCTGGCCCCGAGTTCGGACAGGCGGATCGGCAGGTTGAAATGCTGCGCCGCGACGCGGGCCCCGGCGATCAACGCGGCAGAGCGGCGGACCTCGTTCGTTTGCGGCGCGCTGTCGGTCCAATCAAGCAAGAAGGCTTCATGCGTGGTGATCGCGTCGCGCACGGCCTCTGACAGGGCTTGGTCGCTCGCCTTGTGCGGGGGGTAAACGGCCATCAGCGCAGGCGCTTTGCGTTTCAACACCAGCGCATGCAGCCCGCCCGCGATGCGCAGGGGAAGGGACGCGCCCGACGGGCCGATATCCCCTTTGAGCGCAGCAAATTTACGGCCAAGGGCTGTGTCGGGGGGCCAGTCCCGCGCCAGCACGCCCATCAACTGCCCCATGAAGGGAGACCCAAGTGCGATGCAATGCCCGGCTTGCTCTTCAAAGGCGGCTTGCAGTGTCACTTGAACCGGTCCAGCAGCTTTTGCATGGCGCTACGGTCGTCGGTCTGGGGGGCAGGCTCTGCCTTGGGCTGCGTTGGGGCTGGCTGCGCGGGCTTTGGCGCAGTGGCTTGAGCTTTGGCCGCAGTGCCCGCGGGTTTCTTGGTGCCCGTGCCGGATCGTGGCGGGGCAACACGCAAGGCCACGGCGTTCATGAACTTGGCCGTATCGCCGCGCGCCAGATCCGCAGCACCGTCGCTGATCCCGCGCAATACGTCGTCCAGCCACGCCTGCTCTGCCTTGGCAAAGTCGCGCAGGACATAGCCAGGTACGGCGTCCTTATGCCCCGGATGGCCTACGCCAAGGCGCACACGGTCATAGTCGGGACCGATATGCGCATGGATCGACCGCAAGCCATTGTGCCCCGCATGCCCGCCGCCGGTCTTGCATTTGACCTTGCCGGGGGCGAGGTCGATTTCGTCGTGCAAAACGATCACGTCCGCCGGTTCAAGCTTGTGGAACCGCATGGCCGATTGCACCGACTGACCAGAGTTGTTCATGAATGTCTCGGGCTTGAGCAAGACCACGCGGTCCGCGCCAAAACGCCCTTCGACCGTTAGCCCGTTGTGCTTGGTCTTCCATCCGGCAAAGCCGTGATCCTGCGCGATGCGGTCCAGCGCCATAAAGCCGATGTTATGCCGGTTGCCCGCGTATTTGGCACCCGGATTGCCAAGCCCTACGATCAGTTTCATGCGGACCCCTTTGAATGGATAAAAACGTTTGTTTGGCCAAGGATAGCAGACCGCGGGGCCAAACGAAATAACGCCCCAACGAAAAACGGGGCCGCCCATGGCGACCCCGTCTCGACCCATCCGCGCCCGCAGGCGCGACGGATATATCAGTATCAGTCTTCTTTGACTTCTGTTGCGGGCACTTCGTCTGCTGCAACATCTTCGTCTTCATCATCGTCCTGGCTGGCCAGACCGGAAGGTGCGGAAATCTGCGCGATCACGAAGTCACGGTCGATGACCGGCTTGGTGCCGTTTGGCAGCTTCACGCTCGAGATGGTGAGGCTGTCGCCGATTTCCAGTTCGGAAACGTCGATTGTGATGTGATCAGGGATATCGCCTGCGGTCACAACCAGTTCAACTTCGGGACGTACCAGCGTCAGAACGCCGCCTTTTTTCAGGCCGGGGCTGACTTCTTCGCCTTCGACTTCAACCTGGATGAAGAGGTTGATTTTGGTGGTGCGCTTCAAACGCATCAGGTCGACGTGCGTTGGCAGGTCTTTAACAACGTGACGCTGAACGTCGCGGCAGATGACGCGGACGTCTTCTTGGCCTTCAACCTTGAGGTTGAACAGGGTCGCCTTGAAGCGGCCTGCGCGCAGTTTGGTCAGCAGCTTGTTAAAGTCCAGGTTGATCGGCAGCGGATCAAGGTCACCACCGAATACGATACCAGGAACCATGCCATCGCGGCGTGCCTGACGAGCGGCGCCCTTGCCTGTCCCCGTGCGTTCGAAAGCTTCAAGATCAGGAATCTCTCCAGCCATTGTAATCTCCAATATGTTTAGGGCGGACATCCTCCAAGGCTGTATGTCCGCGTGAAGCCGCGCGTATAGACGGGTTTGGGCGTTTGGGAAAGACTAAAACGCCGCTTTTGCGCAAGTTGGCCTTGGTTTGCGACCTATGCGGGGCGGGGCAGGGGCTGCGCGCAGGGTTTTCGCCCGCCCTGACATATCAGCCAAGGCGGGCGTATTATGCGAAGAAGGCGCAGCCTCAGGGCTGCCAGTCGCCTTCAAAACCTTTTGGAATAAGCAGGTTATGCTTGCCTAAACCCGCGACAGAGGTTTCACCACAAAGCGCCATGGACAGGTCGAGCTCCTTGTGGATGACCTCCAGCGCCGAGGTAACCCCGGCCTGACCCATCGCGCCAAGCCCGTAGATGAACGCGCGCCCGATATAGGTGCCTTTGGCCCCCATCGCCATCGCCTTGAGCACGTCCTGACCGGACCTGATTCCACTGTCCAGATGGACTTCGATCTGGTCGCCCACGGCCTCCAGGATCGACGGCAGTGCCCGGATAGAGCTGATCGCCCCGTCCAGCTGGCGCCCGCCGTGGTTGCTGACGATGATCGCATCTGCCCCGACTTTCAGCGCCATCCGCGCATCGTCGGCGTCAAGAATACCCTTGAGGATGACCTTGCCGCCCCATTGCTCTTTCAGCTTGGCGATCTTGCCCCAGTCGAGGGTGGGGTCGAATTGCTCTGCCGTCCATGCGCCGAGGTTGGCTGTGTCGTCGACGCCGTGCACATGGCCCACGATATTGCCAAAGCTGCGCCGCTTGGCCCCCATCATGCCGATGCCCCAGCTCCATTTGGTTGCCAGATTGGCGAGCGTTTTGGCGGTCAGCTTGGGTGGGGCAGAGAGGCCGTTCTTCAGATCCTTGTGGCGCTGGCCAAGGATTTGCAGATCAAGCGTGATGACAAGGGCCGAGCATTTTGCATCCTTGGCGCGCTGGATCAGCCGCGCGACATAGTCTTCGTCGCGCATGGTATAAAGCTGGAACCAGAAGGGTTTCGTCGTCGCCTCTGCCACATCCTCGATCGAATTGATGGACATGGTCGACAGGGTGAAGGGCACGCCAAAGGCTTCGGCGGCGCGGGCAGCTTTGATCTCTCCGTCGGCGTGCTGCATGCCGGTTAGCCCGACCGGGGCCAGCGCCACAGGCATCGCCACATCCTGCCCGATCATCTGCGTCTTGGTGCTGCGCCCGCTCATATCCACGGCGACGCGCTGGCGCAGGCGGATCTGTTCAAAATCGGTCGTGTTCTCGCGAAAGGTCTGCTCTGTCCAGCTGCCCGATTCCGCGTAGTCATAGAACATCCGCGGCACGCGGCGTTCATGCAGGCGCTTGAGGTCGTCGATGGTGGTGATCACGGGCATGGTGGCAAGTTCCTATGTATTGGTCAGATGATCTAACCAATACGGCCCGTTGAAATCAATTGCTTTACGCCACGACATCGGGCGTCGAACCGGGCGCTCAGGCCCGGTGCGCACCATCCGACAGGGTTTTGACAAAGCTCAGCACGTCTTCGACAGGCAGCCCATCCGCGATTTTCGACACGATGGCAGAGCCGACAACAACCCCATCAGCAACGCTTGCAATGGCTTCGGCCTTGGCGGGGGTGTTCACGCCGAACCCGACAATGACGGGCAGGCCGCTGGCCTTCTGGATGCGCTCAACCTCGGGGGCGACATCGCCCGCATCCGCTTCGGCAGAGCCGGTGATGCCGGTGATCGACACGTAATACACAAAGCCCGAGGTGTTCTGCACAACCCGCGGCAGGCGTTTGTCATCGGTCGTAGGGGTCGCAAGGCGGATGAAGTTCATACCGGCGGCTTGCGCGGGCAGGCACAGCTCGGCGTCTTCTTCCGGTGGCAGGTCCACGACGATCAGCCCGTCCACGCCGGCCTTCTTGGCCGCCACTAGGAATGTATCCACGCCTTTGGAATAGATCGGGTTGTAATAGCCCATCAGCACGATCGGCGTCGTGTCATCCTGTTCGCGGAACGCCGCGGCAAGCGCCAGCGTCTTGTCCAGCGTCATCCCGCCTTCAAGCGCGCGCTGTCCCGCCAGCTGAATGGCAGAGCCATCGGCCATCGGATCGGTAAACGGCAGCCCCAGTTCGATAATATCGACGCCCGCGCCAGGCAGGCCGCGCACCACCTCGAGCGACGTGTCAAAGTCGGGATCACCCGCCATCACATAGGCGACAAAGGCTTTCTTGCCTTGGGATTTGAGGTCAGCGAATTTGGCGTCGATACGTGTCATGAGGGCGGCCTTTTTACGTTACCCTGCTGCAATGCCGAATATATCACGGGAAATCAATCCAACTCCGCCGGTGGGCTCGGGCGATTTTCCGAAAAACAGGGGGCAAGGGCGCTCTATTTATGCAGGTGCGCATCACATAGTCCTTTAAATCCCGCCGCCGGTGCCTACATTTACCGCATGAATTATGTACTCGCCCTGCTGTTGCCGCCGCTTTCCATCCTGCTGACAGGACGGATCTTCACGGCGATTATCGTCTTCCTGATCTGGATTCCGGCCGTGATCTTTTCGGGCGGGTTGACCCATCCGATGTTCATCGTGCTCGCATGGATCCTGATTTACCAGACGCACGAGGACCGACGCCTGCGCTAAGACTTGCGCAAAGGCGGCCAAATCCCTAGGACAACGCCAACTTACAAAGGATGCTTGTCATGGGCTTTAAGATGGGAATCGTGGGTCTGCCGAATGTCGGCAAGTCGACCCTCTTCAACGCGCTGACCAAAACAGCGGCAGCGCAGGCGGCCAATTTTCCGTTCTGCACAATCGAACCGAACGTCGGTGAAGTCGCGGTGCCGGATTCGCGCCTTGATAAACTCGCCGCGATTGCGGGCTCCAAGCAGATCATCCCGACGCGGATGACCTTTGTGGATATCGCAGGCTTGGTCAAAGGCGCGTCCAAAGGGGAAGGCCTCGGCAACCAGTTCCTGGCCAATATCCGCGAGACGGACGCGATCGCCCATGTGCTGCGCTGCTTTGAAGACGGCGATGTGACCCACGTCGAAGGGCGCGTGGACCCCGTGGCAGACGCCGAGACCATCGATACAGAACTGATGCTTGCCGATCTGGAAAGCATCGAAAAACGCCGTGCCGGTCTGGTCCGCAAGATCAAGGGCAACGATAAAGACGCAGCGCAGCAGGACCGCCTGTTGGCCGCCGCGCAAGAAGCCATCGAAAACGGCAAACCCGCGCGCACCGTCGAGGTTGACGCAGATGACGCAAAAGCCTGGCGCATGCTGCAATTGCTGACAACCAAGCCGGTGCTCTATGTCTGCAACGTCGGTGAATCCGAAGCGGCCGAGGGCAATGCCCTTTCTGCCAAAGTCGCGGAAATGGCCGCGGCGCAGGGCAATAGCCACGTCGTGATCTCTGCCCAGATCGAGGAAGAAATCAGCCAGCTGGAGCCCGAAGAGGCCAGCATGTTCCTGGACGAGATGGGGCTAGAGGAAGCCGGGCTTGATCGGTTGATCCGCGCGGGCTACGAGCTGCTGCACCTTGAGACATACTTCACCGTCGGCCCGAAAGAGGCCCGCGCCTGGACGATCAAGGCTGGCACCTCTGCGCCGAAAGCCGCTGGCGTAATCCATGGTGATTTTGAAAAAGGCTTCATCCGCGCCGAAACCATCGCCTATGGCGATTTCGTGGCCTTGGGCGGTGAAGGCCCCGCCAAGGAAGCCGGCAAGATGCGCGCCGAGGGCAAAAGCTACACCGTCAAAGACGGCGACGTGCTGCACTTCCTGTTCAACACCTGATCCAATCCAGCGGGCCCGACATCTAGCGGGCCCGTTTATCCTGTGGCGTTAGACCCAAACTGGTCGTGTGATCAATCGATATGAAACGACGTGGATCTCTGTGACAGATCGTGTTCTCGGCTTAAGGGGCTAGCACGTGCGCGCGGCGTTCATCGCATCCAGAATGTTTCATCTTGTAGGGAAATTATAAATGTCAGACCAGAAATCCAACAGCGCGATCATTCGTCACGTTGTATTTTTCAGCGCCAAAGACCCTCGAGATATTGATCAAATCGTCGACGGTCTCTCCATGTTGTCCGCTATTCCGTCCGTCAAGCACTTTGAGGTATCGCGTAACCGCAACGAAGACCGCTTTGCCAACGACGTTGATGTTATCGTTTATGCGGAATTCGAAGACGATGCCGCATTAAAGGCGTATCGGGCCCATCAGATTTATCAGGATTGCATCGACCTTGTGCGGCCCTTGCGCGACATGCGCATCGCGGCCGATTTCTAGATGACAGTGACCCCGCAAACGCGGTCGATCCTCTGTGACAGAGGGCCGCTTGGGGAAGGTTCCTTTTTCTATCAACCTGAGCAAATCATCGAAGCCTGGCACCCTGAAGATGTCGGCGATGCCCTGCGTGAAATCGAAGCCTGTCATAAGCGTGGGAACTGGCTGGCAGGCACCGCATCATATGAACTGGGGTATGCATTGGTCCCCAAGTTACTCGACAAGCTACCGATGGGCCGCAAGGAACCGCTGCTTCGGTTCGGGGGCTTTGAGCAAGTCCATGTGCCGCCCGCGCCTGCGTTCAAAGGCGATTACCATCTTGCAGCGTTCAAGCCCGAGTGGGACTTCCAGACCTATAAGCAAGCCTTTGATATCATGAGGGGATTTTTGCAGAGCGGCGACATATATCATGCCAAGCTGACGTTTCCCATGGCGGCAGCATACAAAGGCTGTCTTGTGCGCCTTTACGAGCGGCTAAAGCAAAAACAGCCCGTTCCTTTCGGTGCTTTCGTGGATCTTGGCGGTGCAAAGCTATTGTGTCGATCGCCTGAACTGTTCTTTTCCCTATAGGTCGACGGGCAGCTGCGCACCCGACCCATGAAGGGGACAATCAAACGCGGTGCGAATGCGACAGAAGATGAGGCGCTTAAGGCATGGTTAAGCCATTCCGAGAAGAACCAGGCCGAGAACCTGATGATTACCGACTTTCTTAGAAACGACTTTGCGCGAATTTCTCAGATTGGCAGTGTACGGGTGCCAACGTTGTTCGAAATCGAAAGCTACGCGACCGTGCATCAGGTGATCTCGGAGGTAACGGCCACCATCAAGCCCGACGCCACGCTGACTGATATCCTGACCGCAGTCTTCCCGTGTGGTTCGATTACCGGTGCGCCGAAAATACGAGCAATGGAGATACTTTCGAACCTGAAGACGTCGGCCAGAGACGCCTATTGTGGTACAATCGGCTGGATCGCCCCCGACGGTTCCATGGAATTCAACGTCGCTATCCGCACCTTGATGTGTGACGCTCAGGGTCGGGCAAAGCTCAACGTCGGTGGCGGCCTGGTCTATGACAGTACGGCCCAAAGCGAGTATAGCGAAGCCCTGTTGAAAGCCCGATTTGCGCACATCTAAACGTCGACACACCCCGCACGCCTGCGAAAGCGGTTTTGGCTAGGTGGCTCGATCTTCAATGGCCCCCATAGTTCTATGCGCTGTGTGAAGTCGGAAAGTGAGTACACATTGAAGCGGTCCGGCGAAATTGGACGGCGTGCTAGGATGTATCCAACTTTGAAAACTTAATACACAAATGACGACGAGACGCAGGTTTTCAGACAAGTTCAAAGCTACAGTAGCGTTTGAGGTGCCGTGCGGTGACAAGACCGCGCAAGAGATTGCAGCGCAGCCTAAGGTTCATCTATTACCGCTGACCTGCTCGCCATTGAGTCCGCTGATTTAGGTTGGCTTGGTTCAGGTTTTGGTCCTCTCCTGACCGGTTAGCATATTCTGCTGGCGTCAGGCCAGCAATGCTTGTGTGTGGGCGGTTACACCATAACTGGACCCAAATAGATCACGTGTGTCGCAGTATGGCAGCTCAGTCAGGCAGATCATGCCGTCTGGTGCGAACGACGCTACCGCTTGCTCCTTCGAGCCGAACAGAGTGTCGGCAGCTTCGAGCGGGTTATAGGTAAACAGCACCCCATACGCGCATATCGACTGAAGGTTCTCGAATCTGTCTGTCATGTGTAGAAGCGCCAAGTTCTTTTTCTCCTGTGCAAGCGGTAGCGGGATAAGTATCTCATGTTCCGTGACTGAAGATGATGACGAATTGCTGCGGTGAGGCCGCTAAATCGATCGAAGTGAACTCGACTGGGACTCGACAGCGCCGCCCACAGCACGAGCTGACGTTGGGGCAGACCACGACGGACGGCAAAGCCTACGCATCGTTATCAGGTGCAACCGCCGAGTGCGCATTGGCGGCCAACTTCCTAAAGCCGAATTGACGCGGTAACGCGTGGCTAATGCACAGATTGTGAAATTAATCCATGACCGGGTGCCAAAAGTGCGTGGCAACCCATCGCATGGCAAGTTAAGCGCCGCTTTCCTTTCGCTGTCTCTTCAGGCAATTGAGGTTGGCTCAATAGAGATATGATACCGTCTTTTAGGTCTAATGCTATCCTATCTGATGCGGTATACAGTTCTTTACATGTCTCCTCAGCTGCAAAGCCTGTCGCGCCTGCTATACCGGTTTCATGGTGAAATTCACTTGGTCGCCAATACCCGACCTCATCAAGCCTATCTAATGATAGAAGCGGACTCCATCATGTGCTTCGCAAGATACCTTTGGTCCTGGCTAAAAGTATCGCGTAAAAATTGACCACCTTGCGTCCTGCGCTCAAAATCAAGCGCCATGCCCGCGTCTCGGCGGGCGCGCTCCTGTGATATGGTATTGGCAATATCCTCGGATACTCGCTTGGCTTCCGTCTATAGCCTTTCAAGCTTTTGTCGTGCAAAATACCTGTGGATCGCTAATTTCCAATTGCCCCAGCCAAATGCTAAACAAAGGCCGGCAAGACCGATAACAAGCAGTGTCAAATCTAAAACCAGGTTGTTGTTGAGCCATTCCATCATTTCACGGCCTTCAGCAAATAGCTCAGAAGTATCCTCTGGCGCTGTAGTGACAGACAGAAAGAAAAAATAAACTGCGCCGATAAACCTAAGCGCGAGTACTACTGAATATATTGTGAAAAAGATTCTCATGACCGAAGCCATGGCGCGTAAAGTGGCCGCCGTGGAGCCCTAATAGTTACTTGTACCCCGCCGAACCTTTGTGGACTTGATACGTAAGGCCGAGTATCCGCCCTTTATCTTTTCTTTGTAGTGCAACCCTTTAGCTAAAGCCGAAAGTTTCTGGGCAACAATTGGTCAATCGCTATAATTAACCCCAAAACGCCAGAGCCTTCATTTAATATATGCACTCAAAAATGAGCCATAATTACAAAAGGTTAGGTGGCGGAGACGAAGGGATTCGAACCCTCGAGACCCTTCCGGGCCTACTCCCTTAGCAGGGGAGCGCCTTCGACCACTCGGCCACGTCTCCGCTGACGTGTATGCCGTGCAAACCTATGATCTGCAATGCTTTTTTTTGTAAATATCTAAAAATACATAAGCCCCTGTTTTTGTTGATTTTCTACTATTTTCAACCGTTTTCTACGATTTTGCAGCCCAATCCGTGCAAAATCCGTGCAGCCTCCAAGTTGAAAATTCCAAGGGTACAAAATGAGGGTGCGACTTATAGAGTAGGCACACTCCCTTGATTTACAAACGTTATCAACGCTCTTTGAGGGCGCTCCCTTGGATTGAAAGCACATTATGAATTTAAACGTTTAATCAGTGACTTAGACCACACCGATGCAGAGCGGCAAGGCCAGCTTGAGTAACCCTACCATTTAATTGGTGCATCTTTTGGGCACATAGCTTCGAAGTATGTACTTAAGCATTTGGGTTTTATGTACATTTACACCTGAGGGCGCTCCCATGGCGAGGGAGAGCACCGAAAGTCAGCAGAAGCGCGCAGTCAATAACTTGCGCGAGCAAGACAAGTCACAGCCTTATTCGCTCGATTGTTTTGCCTCCTGGCAATCGGTGAATTTTAGCTGGCTAGGGATAAGCGACACCTCACGGCCGAAGGAATAGCCAGCGCCCGCAGTAATTACGTTTGGTAGACGCCTCAATGGGAACGAACGTTTAAAAGCAGGTCCTCCGCGAAACCATCCAGAGACGCAGCCTCTGCAATTTGGCTCTAGGCGGGACAGCCCCCCTTGCAGAAACATGCGTCAGGCTTCCAAAACCCCAATGTATCGATAAGTTTTATAGGCTTATTCGATGGCATCATGCAAAAAACTCACACTGCTTCATGACCACTGAGCGGCAGCAATTGCTTGAGAGACGACCAGTAGAAAACTGAGATCTTCAACGACCATAATCAAAGCAACGCGCCAGACTACGATAATGAAAACGTACGAGCCTGATGGAAGAAAAATATTTCCTGCCTGCAGTGCTTATCTATGGATTACAGCCGGTGGAGGGGGATCTCCCGCGGATGGCGGGCCATCAGCCCAAAATTGACGTCTATTCCGAACCGCGGGCACATCTCCACCAACCACGAGATTATAAAATGCGGCATCAATAATTTCAGCCGCCGCAATAAGGCGCTCATGGAAGGCGCTCAAATCCTTCAGAGCGAAAGGCGTCTCGCGGGTGTAGGAACGACTAATGGTAGTCCACTCCCCTAAAGAACTATTGAGGCAAATTCCCCAAAGACCATGAAAAATTACGTTCCTGTCTGAAGCTAGATCACCTACAGCCTTGTGCACCTTAAGCAGCAAAGGACGTTGCTTGGCACGCTCGGGCTTACTTAGTTCGCGGTCTAGATCACCAAGTTTCCGTTTTAGAGATACAGTGGGATACTCTTTAAAGGCTTCAACAGACGCCCCAAGGAGCTTGAAGAGAATGTGATCGAGTTCAAAAGTAATTTGCCCCCAGCCCACTGCTATCCGGCCAAGAAGGACAAGAGTTTCATCGTCCATCGGGATCGAGTATATGGGACTAGAGAGCGGTATCGGAGCGCTAGAATAAACCATAAATTACCCGTTTCAAGTCCAAAGATACGCCAAGTCGGAAAGCCGTGTACTATGCTGAAATTTAAGAACGAAACTGATTTCTGACAGCAAAACGCACATCGATCAAGGCAATTGGGCTTTAAAGCCCCCAATCCTGCGCTGGCCGCTATTTCCCTCCGCTGCCAAAACCTGCTGCGGACGGACAGAAAAGCAAGTGCAAAAAGCGTGTATCGCTACAAGATGAACCAGTTAAGTAACTGGTATAAAACGATTATTTGGAGATCTGCTCGACCCTTATCAGGGGAGCGCCTTCGACCACTCGGCCACGTCTCCGCTGACGTGTATGCCGTGCAAACCTATGATCTGCAATGCTTTTTTTTAGAGAAATCTGAAAAGTTCTAAGTTGCTGTTTTTGCGGCTTTTCCACCGTTTTCGGACCTCTTTACCCACTTTACCCGTGCAAAATCCGTGCGCCTTAATCTTGCTTGCCCTCATTTGATTGCATTGTTCCGCCATGCTGCGCTTGAGCAAGCTCGCCGCAACCTCTTTCTGTTTCGGATTGTTCTTATCGAAACGATAAGTTTCACCCATCAGCAGCCGGCCGATCATGGTCTTTTGTGTGCGCTTCAATTTCAAAAGCATGGGAACCCCCTAAAGGTAAGATTGCGATCGGCTGCGGCACGCATTGCCGCAGCCTGGTTTGCTCGCCGTTAAGGCGCGCCGATTATGGCGCGAACGTAAAGTCGCCAAGGACCAGCGCATCGGGGCGCTTATGCGCCAGAGCAAGGCGCTTGGTGCCGCGAATGGTTTTCATGCCTTCGACAAAATTGGTGCCGTGTTCGCTCGAGATAAGGTCTCATTCTCTTGGCGATCGTAGACTGTCGAGGCCATGCGGAACGCGCCGACCATCCATTCGCCTTGCGCATGCGCCAGCGTCGGCACAACATCCAGCCCCCAAAGGCGAGGCGTCGCCAACTCATTCGGGTTGCCGAAAATGTAGCGGCCCGTGGTGTCTTTCAGAAGCTCGATCGCAGCCCAATCAATGGGATTGATCGTCACACCATCGGCCGCATTATTGGAAAGCGCGATTTGCAGCAAACCCAAACGCAGGCGGTCAATGCGCGTTTGGTTTGGCAGGCCACCAGGCGCGACAAAAGAGGCGGCAACCGATGTCATACCAATGAGTTTTTGATTCAATCCATCCCCCGCAATAATCTGCTCCTCTTCTTCGAGGTCGAGATCATAGTTCAGCTCTTGGTCGATCAAAGAACGTAGTTGACCAGCATCTGCGAGCGCTTCATCAGACGCATGCACGATCGCGGTAATCTTGCGCACGGCCGCTTCTTCTGCCGACCATTCGACCACCAGCTCGGGCATGGTGCCGCCCTCGGCCGTTGGAGCCGCGCCAGACGTGCGAACCGTTTGGCGCGCGTATTTCACCAGATCGCTTTCGGTCGTCGCTTGCGACAAAAGGCTGCGCACGGCTAGGCGCTGCATCGGCATGCTTGTGACTTGGCGATCCTGATCCGGCACGATCAAACCGCCGGTCGCGCCGCTGACCGTTGTGATCGCGTTGGTCGGGCGCAGCGTCAGCCCACCTTGTGCACCGCGCTCGATGTAGTTTTTCAGATCATCGCTATTCGCGATCTCTTGACCTACTGACACAACGCCGGCAACGCCCCGGCCTTGGCCGGCATAGTGTTGCTCGAGATCCACGTTGCGCGATTCCAGCGCCTCGAGCTTACCCGTCAGATTGCTAACGGCGCTGTTGAGCTCGTGGTATTGCTTCAGCGCCTTATCAGCGGTCTCTTTCGCCTCGGCTGTCACTTCGCCGTTTTTGGTTCGCTGTTACAGCGCATCCTCACCGGCGCGGCGCACATCATCACCGACGCGGTTCAGCTCTTGCTGCACCTGTTTCAGCAGCGCCTCGACACCGCCGGCCGCTTCCATGCGGGGCGTGCCGACAACAGCCGAAGGCATGGCCGTTGCTGCAGCCAGGGCGGCCAGCGAAACGGCTGGCATCATCATCTTTTTCATGGGTTTTCCTTTCCAAAGGATTTGAACGATTGCAGCAGCTCCGAAAGCCCCTGCTCAACATCGACAGCGCCCGGCGTGTCGTTTCCGGCAGCGCCTGGCTTGCCGGTCTTGAGATCCTGCAGCAGCTCGCGCCGCGCAGAATTTGTGAGACCCGCGCGCGCTGCGAGCAGGTCAAATTTGCGCTCGGCCCGCATCGAGGCCGTGCCCGCTTCGTCGGCGGTGTCGAGCATGTCAGCCGGCAACAATGTGTCGGCAAAGCCCTGGTCGATCGCGGATTGCCCGCCAATCCAGGTTTCGCGATCGAGCATCATTGCGAGATCCGCTGTCGCGATGCCGGTGCGCGCTGCGTAGATCTCGACGGCCGTCGCGTCGAAAGGCTCGAGCCAATCGGCCACCTCGCGCAGCCCGTGACGATCGCCGGCCGCGCCGATCCATGTGTTATGGATCATCAGGAACCCGGCGCGCGCGATGCGCACCTCGTCGCCGGCCATGGCAATCACCGAAGCGGCCGAGGCCGCGATCCCCAGAATGTTGACCGTCACCGGCTCGGGATGCTCGCGCAGCAAGTTATAGATCGCCAGCCCCTCGAAATAGTCGCCGCCGGGGCTGTTGACGTTCACCGTCACCGGCACCGAGCCAATCG